>JAEEGL010487297.1_pt1 | contig 26175 bp, 25 predicted proteins | sample 9134231 | NCBI WGS metagenome assembly JAEEGL01 (sample SAMN16246548, study PRJNA631951) | gut metagenome | biome: gut microbiome; feature: rumen; material: fiber-attached | host: Bos | place: Iran: Karaj | collected 2018-10
CACGGCGGCCGCACCGTCTCCGGCTATCTCTGTCGTCAATGACGATGGCAGGCTTGGGCGGGAGAGGTGTTGGGCGGAATGAGGCATAAGAGGCATCACCATCCAGAGTATGGATATTGCTTCCTGCTCAGTTCATCGACGTCTCCTTGCTACTTAAAATTTGATATGAAAAATATATAATCAAAAATATTAAAATTTTGGTTGTAAATCAATCTAATTTTAATCTTATGCTCAAAATATAAATTTATATGAGCATAAAAGGTAAATCTGATCAGGCAGATGCCCAATCAGAACATGCACAGGAATGTTCAAAGGCTCACGGCATCGTGCCGCTTCACCTAGCAAGGGTAGTCAGTTGGCCAAAAGATAGCGTTTATTAAAGGAAGGAGGAACAGCTGGCAACGAAGGAAGACGCGCCTGCATGAACGCATTTTGCATGGCTGGTCGGCCGGGCATGGCGTCATGAGCCATATCGTAAAAGCGGATACGCACTGCCGCCAGCCGTGGGGCAACAGAGAAGCATGCCATGACGGCGGGAGTTTTATGCACCATGGCCGGCTTGGATGCGCTGAGACGTGCTGCGGTTATCCTCTTTTCCCTGGGCACTACAGGGCCGCGAGATGATGAATTCCGATCATGCACAGGGGAATCAGCAGAACGATGAGGGGCAGGCAGAGAGGGGAGAGCCTCCCTTCGCCTTTCCTGTCAATGTGCCTGTTAACCAGGAAAAAGAGCAGGAACGGGACCACGGCAGCGCACAGACAGAATGCATAGAAGGCCGTATCAGCCGCGTTTTCCTGCCCGTGCACATGCAGGGCAGCGGCACATGGCATGAACACGACGGACGGAAGCAAAGGCGCAAGAATAACGGCGCAGTTATTCCATTTCGTGTTGCTTCCCGTCCTCACGTACAGGTACAGGGCCAAGGCCAGGGCAAAGAGCCAGGCGCAGGAAAGAATCATAGTGCCATTCATATCGATCCTCAGTACTTACGGGCCGTTCTCTCCCTGCGAGCATTAATTATACATCAGGCTTCACCGCTTTCATCGAACCAGACAGATGCCACTCGAAGCAAGCGTGGAACGATGCGCCTCATGCCGTCATCCTGATCCAGCATTTCTGATGAGACAGGAAAACTGTGCTGCAGAGCCGATCCTGAAGGGAATCCTGTGGCGCTTCCCCTGAAAAGATCTGCAACGGCACTATCCAGTCCTGCCGCTTGCTTAGCAAAGGCCTCGTTTTCGTTTCATTGCATTTTTTTTACGTACCATTTGTGAAATGATACTTCAAGGATGTCCCTGAAGGGAAAGAAGCATTTCGTATCGTTACGGCAGAGATTTCCTTGCATCGTGGGGTCCTGCTTCCATTGCGCGGAGCATTACCGAAGGGGGCTTCCATCGCAAGGAGATACGGCCCATGGATGCAACGAAAGGGCAGAGCACGGATGCCCTGACGCGTATTTCCCAGAAGACGCGGTATTGCCGTCCTTTCCGTTTGCAAGTAAGCTGACGCTGATAGCCTCTTCCAAGGAGACCGGAACATGACGTTCATGGAATCTGTCACGACCTGCTTTTCCAACTTCGCCACATTCAGGGGGCGCGCAAGCCGCTCTGAGTACTGGTGGTTTTTTCTGCTGAATTTCGTGCTTGGCCTTATACCGTCCATCAATACCGTTTGCTGTTTGGTGCTGCTTGTGCCGTCCCTGGCCGTGGGATGCCGCCGCCTGCATGACAGGGGCAAGACCGGCTGGTGGCAGGCATTCCCATACGGGATGATCATGATTACCTTGCTGCTCGGCGTCTCCTTCGCCCATGCCCAGGGGTTGGCCTGGGGCCTGGTGATCGTCGGGGGGGCGCTGACTTTGGTTTCGTGGCTGTGGCTCATCGTACAGATGGCGCTTCCTGGGAATGCCGGGATCAACCAGTACGGCGCGGATCCGCTCAACCCCATGCTCTGCCCTTCCTGCGGCGCGCCATGCAGCGAAAGCGATTCCTTCTGCCCCCGGTGCGGAGGCACGCTCGAGCACGCTTCCTGGCAGCCCAGCCCTGGGCGCTGCCCGCAATGCGGCTTCTCCTGCCCCGAAAACGCGTCGTTCTGCCCGCGTTGCGGCGCCGCGATGCACAGGCCAAACCGTTATTGATGCGTCCTTCCACCCCATGGATTATACCATTCACCACGCAGATTCCTTCCCCTTGCTCGAATGCGGTCTGCAGCGCGGGGAGACGATGCTCACGGAAGCGCACGCCCTGGTCGCCATGTCAGCCGCGCTTGATGTGCGCGGCGTGCTCAGGGGCGGCTTTGTCAGGAATGTGCTGCGCAATACGCTGTCCCGGGAGCGCGGCTTTTTCCAGGAGATCGCGGCTTCGCGGGGGGCGGGGCGGTTGCTCATGGCGCCGCAGACTCCCGGGGGGATGGATGCTGTCACGCTGGACGGCGGGCGGGGCCTCGTGATCCAGAAGAACGGTTTCGTCGCCTGCGCTTCCGGTGTCCAGGTGGAGGACGCAGGCAGGGGGCTGCTGCGCGGGCTGTTTTCCGGCACCGGCTTTCCCCTGCTGCGGCTTTCAGGGCAGGGCGTGGCCTTTGTGAGCGGATGGGGGGCCGTCCATGCGATTCCGCTTGGGGAGGGGGAGGAATACGCGGTGGAGAACAGCCATCTCGCGGCCTGGTCTGAAGGGATGCGCTTTACCGTGAAGCGGGCGGGACGCGCCTGGTTTTCCAGCATGGCGTCCGGCGAGGCCATAGTCTGCCTCTTCCGGGGACCGGGCCTGCTGCTCGTTCAGACGCGCAGCAGACCCAGGCGATAGGCGCGGAACGCCACGGGAAAGCCCGCATATCCCCGCCGGGCTGGATGGGCAAGCGCCTAGGCGAACCATGCCACGGCACGCACGGGCGAGCCGTCGGCGTTGTCCAGCTTGAGCGGGAAACAGCTGAACCAGAACAGCCCGTCGCCGCACAGGTCGAGATTTTTCAGGTTCTCGATGTTGACGATATCCCGGTCCCTGAAGAGCTTTTTATGCCTGGGCAGGTCTGCATCGGCAACAGGGTCAAGGCCGATCACGTCAAGGCCTATGCCCTTATACGCGCCGCTGATGATGAAATCCAGCAGAGCGTCATCCGGACAGGGGTAGTCTCCAAAGTAGGCAGGCGTCCCCCAGAGCTTGTCCCATCCCGTGTTGAACAGCAGGAAGTCCGCTTCAGTAAGCATGGCTTCGTAGGGCTGCAACTGCGCCATGGTGATGGCTTCGCCTTCACGCAGCGCACGGCAGTCGATGGACAGCGCCCTGCCAATGAACTGTTCCGGCGGGAGCTGGTCCAGAGTCGTTCTTCCCGGGAAGATATGGGCGGGAGGATCGATGTGCGTGCCGGTATGCGTGAACATGCGCAGCTGCGTTTCCTTGAAGCCGTCCCTGGCGTAGCTGCTTGCAGGAATGAGCGCCGGAGGCTCCGTTCCAGGGTAGACAGGCATGCCTTCCCTGATGGTATGCGTCAGGTCAAGGATCCGGATATCCCTTCTGTAGGTCGCTTTAGTATTCAATGGCTTCACCCTGTTGCTGATGCTGCATGTGGTCATGATATTTGGGGCGTCCATCGCCGGAAGGTTTTCCATCGGCTGCGCAAGAACGGTTTCTGGCACAGTACGGTCCGCCATGCAGCCGTCGCTAGGAGGCTGCTGCGCTGGTGCGCTATGCAGACGTTGCGTTTCGTTCCATCCTGAGCGAACACAGGCTGCTGCAAGGATCAGCTGCGGTCGATCCTTGCCTCGAGGCCTTCCAGAATGGCTTTCAGCAGGGCGGAAATGCTGGCGGGGCGGCCTGTCTCGGCGTAGACGGACGAAGCCTTCCCGCGCAGGCTCTCAGGGATGTCCGATCCAGGTACATTGACGTTCAGGCCGATGCCCAGCACCGCGCATGAGAGTTCGCCGTTGCGGAGGATGCTTTCGACAAGCACGCCGCCGATCTTGCGGCTATTGAGCAGGATGTCGTTGGGCAGCTTAATGGCGGCATCCGCGCCGCAGACGGACTGCAGGGCGCAGCGGCAGCTTTCCAGCGCAGCCTCCAGGAAGTCCCTCGTGCCCTGCAGGCGCAGGGGCGGGCGCAGCAGGACCGAACACATCAGGCAGCCGGGCATGTCCGTCCAGGAGCGGTCCCTGCTGCCGCGCCCCGCGCGCTGATGCCTGGCAACGGCAACCATGCCCGATGGTGCTCCCTCCAGGGCGTCGCGCAGCAGGGCAAGGTTGGTGGAATCGGTATCGGCGAGCCAGAGCCAGCGCTGCTTGCCCAGCCATAGGGTCCGCAGGACCCGCGGAAGGTCATCGCCTGCCCAGGGGTCGGCGGCCGAGACAAGGCGGTACCCTCGCCTGGGCATGGCGTCAATGATGCTGCCGTCGCGGCGCAGCGCCGCGACATGCCTGGCTATGGCCGCGCGGCTGACGCCGAAGCGCAGGGCGAGGCTTTCGCCGGAGATCCATTCTCCGGGCTCCATGACGCGCAGCAGTTCATCGCGAAGGGGGGATCTTCTGGGCATGGCGCTGCCTCCGGCGCATAGCGAGGGATGAAAAAGCCCTTCCCAAAGGGGAAGGGCTGCGTCTTCAGGCTCGCCCTTCGCCGCTACAACACGGCGATAGCTTCCACTTCCACCTTGGCACCCTTGGGCAGGGCGGCCACGGCCACGCAGGAGCGCGCCGGGGCGTTGGCGGAGAAGGTCTGGGCATAGATCTCGTTGACAACGGCAAAGTCGGCGATGTTCGTCAGGAAGACCGTGGTCTTGCAGACCTGTTCAGGCGTCGCGCCGGCAGCAGCCAGCACGGCGCGCATGTTGGCCATGACCTGGCGCGCCTGCCCCGCCACATCGTCTGCGGCGAGCTCGCCCGTGGCAGGGTCTATGCCGATCTGGCCGGAGAGGAAAAGCGTGTTCCCGGCCATGTTGGCCTGGCTGTAGGGGCCGATGGCGGCGGGAGCACTGGGCGTGGAGATGATCGTTTTCATGGTGTCCTCCAAGACCTCCCTAAGGGCGGTTGGTCAGATTATTCGCTGATTTCGGCCTTGCTGATGATCACAGGCTCTGCCGGGACATCACGGTGCGGGTAATGCGTCGTGGTCTTCACGCCTGCGATGGCATCCACCACTTCCTGCCCCTTGATGACTTTGCCGAACACGGCATAGCCCCAGCCCTGCGGCGTGGGGGAGGAAAAGTCGAGGAATGCGTTATTGGCGACGTTGATGAAGAACTGCGCCGTGGCGGAGTTGGGATCGGACGTGCGGGCCATGGCGATGGTGTACTTGTCGTTCTTGAGCCCGTTGTCGGCTTCGTTCTTGATCGGGGCGCGGGTCGCCTTCTGATTCATGTCCTTGTCGAAGCCGCCGCCCTGGATCATGAATCCGGGGATGACGCGGTGGAAGATGGTGCCGTCGTAAAAGCCGTCCTTCACATACTGAAGGAAGTTCTGGGTGGTGACGGGCGCCTTTTCTGCGTCCAGTTCAAGGACGATGGCACCCTTGTTGGTCTGAAGCGTGACCATGTTGCCTCCTGCCAGGGCCTGACCCGCCAGGCACGCCGGGAAAAGCGCGGCGGAGAGCAGGCACGAGAGAAAAATGTTGCGCATGGGATGTATCTCCATGGAAATAGGATATCCGCCCTTTTTTGTACAGGAAGAGGGCGCGCTTGGCAAATGGCTTTTGCGCGGCGCGCGTGACAAGGGCGGGGGCTTCTGCTACAAGAGCCCTGCGGCGAAGCGCCGCGTCAAGGAGAGACCATGCTTGGGACCATTGCCAACACCGCCGCGATCTTCTGCGGCACGGCCTTGGGCTGCCTGCTGCGCCGCGGCATCGCCGAAAAGTACCAGAAGGCGCTTTACGACGCCATGGGCTTCTCCGCCTTTGCCCTTGGCGTGAATACCGTCGTTTCCTACATGCCGCGCAGCCAGTATCCCGTGCTGTTCATCCTGAGCATGGCCATCGGCTGCTTCCTGGGCGCCGTGTGGGACTGGGACGGGAAGTTCCAGGGCATGATGGACCGCATGGGCAGATCGGAACTGGGCAAGGGGCTCTCCACCGCCATACTGCTTTTTTGCATCGGCACGCTTTCCATCCTCGGCCCCATACAGAGCGCCGTGCAGGGCGACAACACTTTCCTGTTCACCAATGCCACCCTGGATTTCGTCACTTCCGGCGTGCTGGCCTCGGCGTACGGGCCGGGCATCGCCATCGCCGGCGTCGTGCTGTTCTGCTGGCAGGGCAGCATATGGCTGCTCGGATGCTGGCTTGGGCCGTTCATCGCGCCCGCGCTGATGGCCGAGGTGTCCATCGTGGGCGGCATACTCATCATGGTTTCAGGCATCTCCATCCTGAAGCTGCGCGAATGCAAGACCCTGAACATGCTGCCCTCTCTGTTCGTCAGCGTGGCCTTGTATTACTGCGCGGCATGGCTGTTCTGATGCTCCAGGGGCGCGGCCGCAAGGCGCATGGCAGGCCTTATAGGCCTTGGCGTGAGCGCCGACGTGCTTTGGATCTGGAGGCTCTGCGGCAGGGACCGTGCCCCGGGCTGGAAAGCCGGCTGTGAAGAGGCAGCGGCAACAGCAGGGAAAACCATAACGGAAAGGCTGGGCGGGAGCCCAGCCTTTCTTCAGAGTGCCTGTCAGTGTGTCAGGGCCGGCGCTGATCAATGCCCCTGCATTTTGAGCACCGCGTCGAGGGCGCTCAGCTCAGCGTTGAAGTTGATGGCGTCGTTCTGCTGCAGGGCGGCGTATTCGTCAGTGAAGGCATTGGCCAGGCGCTCCAGCATCTCGTGGCTGCGCGCCAGGGAATCCTTGACTTCGTCCGAGCTGACCTTCATGCCGGAAAGGCGCTTATGCTCGTCCAGGATCCTGTGCGTGATGGGCAGGTACTTGTCGAGGAAGCGCCTGCCGGGCGCGACATCGGCCGGGTCGCCGCGCATGCTCTCCACGATGTTCAGGGTGGAAAAGGCGATTTTTTCCACGAACGCGGCCGGCTCCTCGGGCACGATGCGCTTCTTCTGCAGCAGGTCGCGCGCAGATTTTTCGTATTCCGCGAATTCCCCGGCCTGCGGCGAATTCTGCGCCAGTCCGGCCCCGTTCTTCTCGATGAGCAGGGCGGTCAGGGCGCGCATGTCCTTGAGCGTGAGATCCTCCACCGAGCTTCCGTCCGCTCCGCGGCGCTGCCTGTCCATGCGGCGGGCGCTGTTGATCCAGCGTGAGATGTCGGAATTCTTCTCGGCTTCGGCATGCAGCGATGCGGTCCGCGAGATTTTGTCCACGGCCTGCACCGTTGCCAGCACGCGCGGGGCCAGGGGGAAGGGGTCGTCGGGATCGCCGGCGCCCCAGCGGGAGTATTCGCCGGCCTGCTTGAGCAGGAGCTCCGCCTGGCTCTGCATCTCCTCCGGCAGGGCGTGGCGCTCAATGGCGCCCTTCAGTGACTGCTTCGCCTGGTCAAGGAGCTGTGTCCTGCTGCCGATCAGCGCCTCGCGCCGCCGGCGCCGGAGGATCAACCACCCCGCAAACAGCAGGATGGGGAAGGAAATGAGGAACAGGATGTTCATGAGAAGGAACCCCTTTTCAACAAAAACATCATTTATGCACAGCAGCAGCATGGGCAGGACGGACCATTCCCAGCCGATCCTGCCCTTGGCGTGCGCGAGCCTCTGAGCCCAGGTCTGGAGCCCGCCGGCAAAGATGGCGGATCCCAGCGGACAGAATGGAACGAGAAGGAGCGCCTGCAGCACCCCGAAACCAGCGGGGACATACCATTCGCGGCTTGTCGGCTTGCCGCGGGCAAAGATGCAGATCAGCCCGATGTAGGATGCGATCTGCTCCCATATGTCCGCCTGCTCCAGGAAGATGACAGTGGCGAGCATGGAGGCGAAGTGCACGCCGATGCGCCGGAAGACAATGCCCACGGTGGACGCTGTGTTTTCCAGCCCATTCTTGATTGTGTCCCGCATGTCAGGCACGGAAGGGCTCCTTATAGCGTATTAATTCGCGGTGTTCTCAGGCAGGGCCTGCACGGGGCCCTTGGCGCTTTCGATCTCGGCGCTGGCCTTCTGGTTGGCAAGGGCGATGAGGCTCTGCTTGAGGTTCTCCTCCATGCTGACCAGTTCCTGCTCGGCGGCACGGCGGCGTTCGCGGCCTTCCGTGGCGATGGCCATGGTCTCCTCGATGGTGGAGAGCAGCTTCTGATGGACATTCTTGAGGCTCTCGATATCCACGATGGAGCGCTCCACTTCACGCGCGGTGGCCACGGTGGAATCATGCAGCATCTCGGCGTTTTTCTCGAGCAGGTCGTTGGTGGTGTCGGCGACCTGCTTCTGCAGTGCCGCGGCGTTGCGCTGGCTGTTGATGGACAGGGCGAGCACCATCTGGTTTTTCCAGATCGGAATGGTGGCCAGGATGCTGGTCTGGATCTTTTCCGCCAGCGTCTGGTCATTGTTCTGGATCATGCGGATCTGCGGCGCGGTCTGCAGGGTGATGGTGCGCGAGAGCTTGAGGTCGTGCAGGCGGCGCTCGAAGCGGTTCAGCTTGTCAGCAAAGTCGCGCAGGTTCTGCGCGGCCAGGCTGTCGGGCGCATTCTTGGCCTCTTCCTCCAGGGGGGGCAGCTCCTTTTCGCGCGCTTCGGCAAGACGCATCTCGCCGGCTTGGATATAGGCGCTCAATTCTTCGTAGAACGACTTGTTGTGGTCGTACAGCTGGTCGAGGACCTGGATGTCCTTGAGCAGAGTGAACTGGGATTCCTCAAGCTTTTTGGAAATGCCTTCGATCTGGTTGAGCACGGTATCGAACTGCACGCGCGTCTGGGCGACCTTGTCGAAGAACCTGCCGATGATCGGCAGCGATTCCAGGAAGCCTTTCTCATGGTTGGTCATCTTGGAGATGTCCACGCCCTTGACCTGTGTCATCAGCGCAGCCAGGTTCTGCCCCACGGGACCGGAATCCTTGACGCGCACGTTGCCCAGCAGGGAATCCGCGAATTCTGAAATTTCGCGCATGGTCTTTGCGCCGTAGCTCAGCGTGAGGTTGGGATCGTTGAAGTTGATCTGGTTGGCGGCAAGGCGCACGCTGGATTCACTGACCGGAAGGTTTTCCAGGGAGACGATTTCGTTCTTCGACATGGGGCAGCCTCGTATAAAAAAGGTGATGCGCGGCTCTCGCCGGCGCGTTTGCGCGTATGCACGCCGCGGAGCGGTATCCACGGCTGTGACAAAGCTAGCAGAGATGAGGCAGGGCGTCCAGCGTTAACGCAGGGCATAACAGGACACGTGCATTTAAATTCCAGCGATAAGGAAAGCTGCATACCTGAATTTAAGCATAGCGGCGAAGCATGCCCGTTTGTTTGAGGTACTATTTGCTTTCCTTGACATCCTCCCCCGCCTTGTAGACGGGGGAGGATGTCAAGGAGAACATTGCATAATGGCCTCCATTTCGTCAGGTTTCCGCATTTTTGGTTGACACCGGGGAAAAGGTGTCGTCAAAATAGAAAAAAATAACGGTTCATCAGGCATGTCGAGACGTTCTGCGCTTTTTCTTTTTATGATGCTTCTGCTCGCGGCACTGTCCGCGGGCTCCTCTTTTGCCGCGGGTTTTCCTGAAGGATACCTCGCCGCCAGGCAGAAGCTGGAAAAAATGGAGAAAAGCGGGGCACCTCCGGCCCAGTGGACGGAACTGGCCGCGGAATTCCAGAAGATTTACGAGAAGAATCCCGCGTGGCAGCAGCGCTATGCCGCGCTGTACCGCAGCGGGGCCGCTCTGGAAGGCAGGGCACGGGTGACAAAGGCGCCCGCCGACGCCCGCAAGGCGGTGCAGACCTACGAAAAGGTCTACGTGGCGCATCCCAGAAGCGTGCTTGCCGATGACGCGCTGTACCATGCGGCCAAGGTCTCCGATGAGATCCTCGGCGACAGGAAAAAGTCCGCGGGATATCTTGCCAGCATACAGAAACAGTACCCAAAATCAGATCATGCCGCCAGCGCGGCCAGCTATATGCGTACGCTGAACGCGTCTGAGAAGCCGGCTGCCAGGGCAGAGGCCAAGCCTTCCCCGGCCCAGAAGCCTGCTGCCAGGCCTGAGGAAAAGACCGGTGCGAAAACGCCGGCGAAAACTGACGCGAAGCCCGATGCCAGAACGGCTGGGACGCACCAGGCAGCGCAGCCTGCCGGGCAGGCAGGCGCGAAAGCCGCCAAGGCTGAAGGGAAGGACAGCGCCGCCCCGATGAAGGCGGAACCGGCGGTGGCGCCGAAAAAAGGGGAAGAAAAGCGGCAGGGAACAGGCAAGGCTCAGCCTGCGGCTGCGCAGAAGACTGCGGTGAATCCTCCGGAAAAAAGCGGGACGAAAGCTCCCGAGAACGTGGACGGCAAACAACCGCAGGCAGGGGAGAAGCCTGCAAAGCCGGAGGCTAAAGCCGGATCAGGACCTCAGGCGAAACAGCCTGACGGCAAGGCAGGCGCGAAAGCGCCGCAGGCCGAACAGAAAGGCACTGCCGTTTCTGGGAAAGCCGGGGAAAAGTCCGCTGCGAAAAAAGGCGATGGAAAGCCGCCCCAGGGAATAGGTAAAAAGTCCCCTGCGGCAACGGCGCAGAAGCCGGCAGCCGGGTCTCCGGAAAAGCCGGGCGCTGCTCCGGTGGCGAAGCCTGAAGCGAAAGCCGCAAAGCCGCTGGCCGCCGTCCAGGCCGGAGCGAAGCCGCCGCAGCAAAAGCCGCAGGCAAAACCCTCCGGCAAGGCGGGCGGGGCAAAGCGGGATGGCGCCCGCACGCTGGCCTCCCAGCTCGGCCTTTCCGTGCATACCATCGTGCTTGACCCCGGGCACGGGGGCAAGGATCCGGGCACGTCCCATAACGGCGTGACGGAAAAATCCGTGAACCTCTCCCTCGCCCTGAAAATCAAGGCGATTTTGGAAAAGCACGGCTACGAAGTGCTGATGACGCGCAGCACGGACAAGTGGATAACGCTTGGCCAGCGCGTTCGCTTCGGCCGCAAGTCCCATGGCGACCTGTTCGTCTCCATCCATGTGAATGCCTGCGACAATCCGAAGATCAGCGGCATGGAGACCTATATCCTTGACTTCGCGCGTACCAGCGCCGCCAGCCGCCTGGCCATGCTGGAAAACGCCGACAGCGGCAGGCTGGGGGATATGGACAGGATCCTGTCCGAGATCCTGCGCGGCGCCCGCACCCGGGAATCGCAGCGCCTTGCCTCGTGCATCCAGCGCGAGGCCGTCAGCTATCTCAAACGGCACGGATCGCCGACCTATGACGGCGGCGTGAAAGGCGCGCCCTTCTTCGTGCTCGTCGGATCCTCCATGCCCAGCGTCCTTGTGGAAGTGGGCTACTGCACCAACATCGACGAGGCAGCCCGCCTGAAGAACGAAGCCCATATCCAGCGCCTCGCCGAAGGGCTTGCCATCGGCATACAGGAATACGCCGTCACGCTGCGGGGCAGGCGCTAGCGACGCGCGGGCAACTGGATATAAACTACTGGTACTGAGCTCGTTAAAGCGGAAAGCCGCGGTCCCGCCGCGGCTTTTCTTGTATAAACAATAAACAGGGAAAGGTTATTTCTGTGATTCCAGGAAGATGGCGTACAGCATGTCACGCAGGCCGATGTTGGTCAGCATCCCGCCGTTGATGCTGGCAGCTGCAGGCTCGCAGACGGCCTTGCCTTTTTCCCCGACGCTCAAGGCGAAGAAGATGCGGAACTGCTGCTTCAGCCCTTCCTTGGCGAAGGTGCCTGTGAAGCGCACCGACGCGGCATTCTTCTGCTTTTCCATGACCTGCCATTTGCCGCTTTTGCCGAAGAACATGGTGAAGGCCTCGCCGATGTTGAGGTAGCCTTCCTCCCTGGGGAACGCAGGCATCCAGGTTTCCTGGACCGTGCGGATCAGGCGCTTGTCATCCTGCGGCAGCACGCCCAGGGACTGCTCTATGCCTTGCTTGTTACTGGCGGAGACCAGTTCCAGCGGCGTCTTGCCGTTGTTGTCCTTGACGTTCATGTCCGCGCCGGCGGTCAGAAGCATGAGCACGGCGTCAGCGTTGCCCGCCTGCGCGGCGCTGTGCAGCGGGGTCCAGCCGATTTCGTCCTTGATCTTGAAGTCCGCGCCGGCTTCCATCAGAGCCTTGATCATGTCGACGCTGCCATAGTGGGCTGCGGTATGCAGGGGCGTCCTGCCGTCATGATCCTTGGCGTTCACGCTCGCGCCCGCCGCCAGGAGGGCTTTCGCCACGTCGAGGCTGTCATTCTCGGCGGCCCAGTGCAGCGGGGTCCGCTCATTCCTGTCCTTGGCCATCGTGTCTGCGCCGGAGGCGATCAGCACTTTCACCACGCCCGCCTTGCCGTGGCGTGCGGCCCAGTGCAGCGGGGTCCAGCCGCCGTTGGCCTTGATGTTCACGTCCGTGCCCTGGAAAAGATACTTGGTCACGGCGTCCACATCGCCCTTTTCGGCAGCGTCGAAAATATCGGCCCAGGCCGTTCCGGCGACGAGCAGCGTCGTCATGCCCAGGGAAAACAGAAGCTTTTTCATGGCATATCCTTTTGCAACGATAAAAAAATAGGCGCGTAAAACCTTGCGCGGGGTAATATTGCGGCAAAGACAGGGCGTTCGTCAAGACTCCGCAGAGAGCTTTATCCGTCAGGCCGGTATTCGGACATCATGGACAGCTTCCGTTCTTTACTTGGACTACGTATCTCTTCGACATTTTTGCGATGATGATCAGCGATCCAGTATTGATGAAGTCACACCTATAATCAGGAACAAGATGTTTTAAAGCTTGTCTCGCCCGCGGGCGAAACTGGACTTCAGCGAAAATGATGAGAGGATCACTTCCTGCAGCGGCGCGCATCTTCGATGAGTAAAGCGGTGCGCCCATCAGTTCCCCTCTTCAATCCCTGGTACGCTTGTCATGTAATTTTGCGTTGTACCATGCTTCTGCGTTCCATTGCGTGCATGGAAAAGTTTTTTTAAAGATTGATTTCCTCAGAATCGCACTTTTTTAAAGAAATGCTTTTTGAACAGCACTGGAGTATATGCAGCAGCTAAAGTAAAAAACGTGATACTTCGGATGGTTATGATTATATTTTTAGTGCGAGCCTGATGTGATCTGCCTATGGAAATGGTTAGAGCCCGTTTCGCTACCAGACACAAGCGGCCGGGTCAGATATGATGTATGCCAGCTGCTTGATGCCATTGGACTTTTCCCGCATTTCCGGCGCTGCATGAACGCTTGCCTTGCCGTTCAGGGACCAGCGCCGGCCATTTTCATGGACGCATCCCCAATGCGTTGGTGCAGAGAAGCACTGCGTATTGTCATCGCCGGACATAGTGGAGGTGCCCTGATCCTCTGGCGCGAACAGGAAGGGATTCCTTGCAAAAACACACCTAATCCAGTACTCTTTGACCCGTATTTTCGCGAAGAGAAGGAGGGGCCATGCTAGCCTATATCGAAGGGCGCGTGCTGGAGCGCGGCGAAGCGAGCTGCGTGCTGCTGACGGCAGCGGGCCTTGGCTATGAGATATTCGCTCCTGAGCCCACGCTGCTCTCCCTGCCGGTGCGCGGGGAAACGGCGTCGCTGTACACATGCCTCGTGGTGCGGGAGGATGCGCAGGAGCTGTTCGGCTTTGCCACATGGGACGAGCGCCAGACCTTCCTTCTGCTTACAGGCATCAACCGCGTGGGCGCCCGCACGGCGCTGTCCATCCTTTCCAGCTACCGTCCCGACGACCTGAGGCGCATGGTGGCCCAGGATGACGGGTCGCCGCTCACCAAGGTCTCCGGCATCGGGAAAAAGACGGCGCAGCAGATCTTCCTGGAGCTCAAATACAAGATGAAGGACGATGCGGCTGCCTTCAGCGGCCAGCCGGCAGCAGTGGCGCCCGGGCAGGGCGGGAACCCCGTATTCCGCGACGTGCTGTCCACGCTGGTGGGCATGGGCGTTGACGAAGCAACGGCCCAGTCCGTGCTGACGAAGCTGCTGGCGGAAGATCCCGGCATGGATGAAAAGAAAATGCTTGCACGGGCGTTCAGAATCATTGGCGGAGGTAAATAGCGCATGGCGGAATTCGCCCCGAAAAACAGGATGGCCGACAATGCGGATGAAACCGTCCGCCCCCAGCGGCTGGAAGAATTTATCGGGCAGGAGGATCTGCGCGCCAATCTGCGCGTCTACCTCAACGCCGCCATGGAGCGCGGCCAGCCCATGGACCATGTGCTGTTCTATGGCCCCCCTGGACTAGGCAAGACGACGCTCTCGAGGATTATGGCGTCTGAGCTCGGCGTCAACCTCATCACCACCTCCGGTCCCGTGCTGGAACGCAGCGGCGACCTTGCGGCCATACTCACCAACCTCCAGCGTCACGACATCCTGTTCATCGATGAAATCCACCGCATGCCCATCGCCGTGGAAGAGATCCTCTACCCGGCCATGGAGGACTACACGCTGGACATCATCATCGGCCAGGGACCCGCGGCGCGCACGGTGAAGCTTGACATCGAGCCCTTCACCCTGGTGGGCGCGACGACAAAGCTCGGGCTGCTTTCCTCCCCCCTGCGCGACCGTTTCGGCATCATCAGCCGGCTGGAGATGTACACCCCGGATGAGCTGGCGCGCGTGGTGCGCCGTTCGGCGCGCATCCTGGGCGTTCAGGTGACGGACGACGGCTCCCTGGAGATCGGCCGCCGCTCCCGGGGGACGCCGCGCATCGCCAACCGCCTGCTACGGCGCGTGCGCGACTTCGCCGCCGTCTACGGCAGCGGCGTGGTGGACGGGGAGCAGGCGCGCACCGCGCTTTCACGCCTGGACATCGACGAGGCTGGCCTGGACGAGATGGACCGCAAGATCCTGTCGCTGATCATCGACCAGTTCAATGGCGGACCTGTGGGCATCAAGACCCTTGCCGTGGCCTGCTCCGAAGAGATGCGCACCATCGAAGACATCTATGAGCCCTACCTTATCCAGTGCGGCTTCCTGAACCGCACGCCGCAGGGACGGGTGGCCACGCCCAAGGCCTACCGCCACATGAACCGCGCCGAGGGCGGCGCTGGCGGGCAGGGCAGCCTTATTTAGCCGAGGGAGGAACCAATGCCTGAGAAAAAATGCCGCGTGGAGCTTCTGGCGCATACGCCCGAGCCCCTGGCGCTGATATACGCCGCCTTCCGCCAGTGCTATCACGCCGGCGACGTGGCGGACATGTGGGAGAGGCTGCTTTCCGGCGAGATCAGCCGTGAAAAGCAGGCGGAGTTCGTGGAGACGGTCATCGCTTCCGGCCATGCCAGCCCTGTGGAGCATGTGAGCTTCACCTTCGCCCTGTCAGGCGTGTCGCGCGCCCTGACGCACCAGCTGGTGCGCCACCGCATCGCCAGTTATTCGCAGCAGAGCCAGCGCTATGTGGACGCGTCGGCCATGAGCTATATCGTTCCGCCCGCCATCGCCGCCAACCCCGAGGCCCTGGCGCGCTTTGAGAAATGCATGGATGAGATCGGCGCCGCATACCGGGACCTGAAGGAGATGCTTGCGGCGGATGGCCGGGGAAAGTATGCCAATGAGGATGCGCGCTTCGTGCTGCCTCAGGCCGCGGCGACGAGCATCGTGGTGACGATGAACTGCCGCTCGCTGCTGCAGTTTTTCGAGCAGCGCTGCTGCTCCAGAGCGCAGTGGGAGATCCAGGGCGCGGCGCGCGCCATGCTTGGGCACTGCCGCCGCGTGCTGCCCGAGCTGTTCCGCCATGCCGGGGCCAAGTGCGAGCGCCTTGGCTACTGCCCGGAGGGCGAGGCGTTCACCTGCGGGCGCTATCCGCTGCCGAGAAAACGCTGAGCAAAACCATCGCTGCGGAGGTCAACGTGCCTCTGCGGCGCTGAACGGAGAGAGCGCATGGTAAGGCTGCTGTTCAGGACGGGAGCATGGGCGGCGAAAAGGGCCGTCACAGCGGCTGTGGTGGCCTATGCCGCGGTGAAGGCCGTGGAAATCGGCATGGATCTCGTCGCCAGAGCCGCTAGTAGGCAGTCCCATCCGGAAAAGGCGGCACGCGCTGCCGACGGGCACGGGGCGGATCAACCGGCGCAGCCGCAGGAAGAAGCGGGAATGACGCCCGAGGAACAGGAACGCGTGCAGGCGATGTACGAGGATGCTGCGGCGCAGGGCGGGGCGGAGGAGCAGGCGCTCCTCGGCGCGCTGTTCGCCGAGGGACAGTGTGTGCCGCAAGATTATGCCAAGGCCCGGGCATGGTACGCGAAAGCAGCCTCCCAGGGGCATGCCGGGGCTCAGTATGGCCTGGGGCAGATCTTTGAGCATGGCTTGGGCGTGCCGCGGGATCCAATCGTCGCGCGGGCGTGGTATACGCGTGCTGCGGAAAGCGGCCTTGAGGAAGCCAGGGCTGCGCTGGAACGCATGGCATGAGCCACGCCAGCTTATTGTATCAGGACCGTTGCCGAGCGGTCCGGTGACGGCGGAAGAATAAGTTACAGCAACTTATGAAAAATGATATATCACTTCGATAATCGGATAACTGAATGCTTCCCGTGTCGATTACAGATTTGGCAAGGAGGATTGTCTTTGCTTTCGGTATCCTGCCGAGCAGATACGCACTGTCATTCATGACAATAGTTGGAAAGGAAAAGTTGAGCAGGCATTGCATCCGCCCTGCAGAAAGCACGGCTTCCTGTTAGACATATCTTCGCCGTTTGTACCATCGATTTATCATCTTGGAAACAATGACAAAGGGACTTGCAGCGCTTGCTGCAAGTCCCTTTTGTAAGCGTGTGCTAGCCGTCAGTGACGGCTGGGAAGGCTATTCGCCTTCAGGCAGTTCGAAGGGGACGCCGCCTTCCTTCTTCATCTCGAGGGCGATCTTCCAGAGTATGGAGATGACCAGCGCGCCGACGGCGAACACGCCGAGGCCGACCGAGACTTCCCAGAAGCTGGGCGTATACACTTCATAGGTCTCATACGGCGTGGGGGAGAAGCCGCCGATGAGCAGGCCGAGGCCCTTGTCGATCCATGTGGCGATGATCAGCGCCACCAGGGCCCAGGGGAGTATCTTCATGTTGTGGCGGTACTTGGGGATGGCCAGGAAGAAGATGCTCGCGAAGGCCAGCACGACGGCAAACCACATCCATCCCGTCACCCAGACGTTCAGCCCTTCATGGCCGCCGAAGAGGAAGTGGATGGGGTGGGCATGCCCGGGGATGCCGCTGTAGAAGGCGGTGAACAGTTCAAGCACGTAGAAGAACATGTTCAGGCCCATGGCGTAGGCGATGGTGATGGAGAGCGAACGCACGACAGGACGGCTGGGGTCGAAGCCGGTGAGCCTTTTGAGCAGCAGCAGGCAGAGCAGCAGCAGGGCAGGTCCGGCGCAGAAGGCGGAAGCCAGGAAGCGCGCCGCCATGATGGCGGACAGCCAGTAGTGGCGGCCGGGGAGGCCGGCATACAGGAAGGCCGTCACAGTATGGATGGAGAAGGCCCAGAAGATGGAGACGACCACGAGGATCTTGATCCAGCGGGGGACTTCGATGTGGCGGCTCTCATGCTCCAGGGACGTCCAGCCGATGACGGCGTTGAGCAGCAGGTAGCCCATCAGCACGGTGCAGTCCCAGAACATCACGGAGTTCGGCGTGGGGTGCAGGATGACGTTCATCACGCGCTGCGGCTGCCCCATGTCCACGACGATGAACAGCATGCACATGAGCACGGCGCCGATGGCCAGGAATTCCGCGAAGACCATGACCCTGTGGTAGGGATGGTAGTGGTGGAACGTCGCCGGCAGCACCAGCATGACGGCCGCGGCCGCGACGCCGACCAGGTACGTGAACTGGGCGATGTAGAATCCCCAGGATGTGTTGCGCGTCAGGCCGGTGGTCTGGAGCCCGTACATCAGCTGGAACACGTAGACGATGAAGGCGTAGCCGATGATGGACAGCAGGAAAAGCAGCCAGAGATAGTATTTGGGAGAACCCTTGAGAACTTTTTCGACCATGGTTCCCTCCTAGATGATGTAGTAGACGCCGGGATCCGTGCCCAGTTCGGGCTTGCGGCGAATGCTGAAGTTGTTGGCAAGGACCTTGCGGACAAGGGAGTTGGGATCGTTGAGATCGCCGAACATGATCGCGCCGTTGGACACTTCCACGCAGGCCGGCATCTGGCCTTTCTCCAGGCGTTCGGCGCAGAAGGTGCACTTCTCAACGACGCCGCGCATGCGCGTGGGATACGCAGGGTTGAGATCCTTCACGTGCGGGCGGGGATCCATGAAGTTGAAGCTTCTGGAGCCGTAGGGGCACGCCGCCATGCAGAAGCGGCAGCCCACGCAGCGGTGGTAGTCGATGGCGACGAGGCCGCCTGGGGTCTTGTAGGTGGCGCCTGCTGGGCAAACGCGTACGCAGGAAGGGTTGGTGCAGTGGTTGCAGAGCAGGAAGAAGCGCCGCTTCTCGATGCGGTCCGGAAGCACGGTGCTGGGATCGCTGGCGAAGGCGTGCTCGAAGGTGTCGTCCCAGATCCACTTCACTTCCTTGGGGCCGGGAATGGTCGGCACGTTGTGGGCCTTGTGGCAGGCTTCGATGATCGGCTTCATGTGCTCTGGGCGCGTGAAGCGGCGGGTGTCTATGACCATGGCCCAGCGATGGGCCTTCAGTCCTTCGGGATAGGCTTCGTACTCGCCGGCGCCGGCCTTGGTGACCCCCGCAGCCAGGGCGAAGGAGGAAAGCCCCGCGACTTTGAGAAAATAACGTCTGCTTGTGTTCATTTGTTGTTCCCCTGGGGTTCGACGTGGCAATCCCAGCAGTACGGGCTCACGCTGTTGGCGTTGTGGCAAGTGTCGCAGAACGCTTCCTTGTTGGCATGGCAGGCCATGCAGGTGTTCTGCAGGCTGGTCTGCCACTTCTTGCCGTCGCTGGCGACGTAGATGCGCTTGCTGTTGCGCAGCGCCTGGTCGCGCCAGTCGATGAGCAGGGCCATGTGGTTGGCCGCCATCCACTCTTTGGGCTCGATGCACTGCTTCCTGGCTTCGCCGAAGAAGACGACAGGCTCCTTGGGAAGCTCCACCTTGACCGCTTCATGCTTCGGGGAAATCGCGTTGATCCAGAAGGGAGCGGTGAACAGACCGACAAAAACGAGGATGCCGGGGATGATATACTTGCTATTATACATTTACGCTTCCTCCGCGGCTTCGGTGTCTTCATCGGGGAAGGGCAGGTCTTCCTGGCGCAGGTCCATGGTGCGGGGTATCTCCCCTTTCATGACCAGGGCGTTGGCGACCAGCTCATGCAGGCCGGAGACCGTGACGCCGGGGACCCAGTAGTTGACCAGGGGCGGCAGGGCGGCGCGGTCGAGAGCGCACATGCAGGCCATCCAGTTGACGTCCTTGGTGTCGTGCACGTAGCGCAGGGCGTTGGCCCTGGGGAAGCCGCCGCGCAGGCGCTGGTCCATGATCTCCTCGGCGTTCAGGCCGGAGCCGGAGCCGCAGCAGAAGGTCTCCTCCCGGATGGTGTGCTCCGGCATCTCAACGAAGTTGTTGCAGACGTTCTTGAGGATGAAACGGGGCTCTTCCAGGATGCCCATGCCGCGGGATGGGTTGCAGGAGTCATGCCAGGTGGTGATGATGTGGTCGTTGCGGCGCGGACGCAGGTTCAGCTTGTTGTTCTTGATGAGGTCGGCGGTGAATTCCGCGATGTGCACCATCTTGGTGGCGGCGGCGTTCTTGAACACCGTGCCCGTGATGGGCGAGACTGGCGTCTCAAGGAAGTCCGCGGGACCGTTGTAGGTGGCCATGTACTGGTTGACGACGCGCCACATGTGGCCGCATTCGCCGCCCAGGATCCATTTCACGCCGAGGCGCTCCGCTTCCGCGTACATCTTGGCGTTGAGGCGCTTCGCCACGTCGAAGGACACGAAGGAGCCGAAGTTGCCGCCTTCCGAGGCGTAGGTGGACAGGGTGTAGTCCAGCCCGATCTCGTGGAAGAGCATCAGGTAGCCCATGAAGGTGTAGACGCCCGGGTCGGCGAAATAGTCGCCGGAGGGGGTGATGAAGATGACTTCGTGCCCCCGTTCGTTCCACGGCGGGTCGATGCGGATGCCGGTGATGGTCTCGATGTCATCGCAAAGGAACTCGACGATCTCGCGCATGGAGTGGGGCTGGATGCCCAGGTGGTTACCGGTGCGGTTGCAGTCGGCAACGGAGTTCATGATCCAGTTGATGCCGAGGCCTAGGTCAAGCAGCATCTGGCGCACGATGACCGTCATTTCCGCGGTGTCGATGCCGTAGGGGCAGAACAGCGAGCAGCGGCGGCATTCCGTGCACTGGTAGAAGTAGATGAACCACTCCTTGATGACTTCCTTGTCCAGCTTGCGGGCGCCGGCGACCTTGCCCAGCAGCCTGCCCGCGGTGGTGAAGTCGCGGCGGTATACCGAGCGGAGCAGTTCCGCGCGCAGCACGGGCATGTTCTTGGGGTCGTTGGTGCCGATGAAGAAGTGGCACTTGTCGGCGCAGGCGCCGCAGCGCACGCAGCAGTCCATGAAGACCTTCAGCGAACGGTGCTTTTCCAGCGCGTCCTTGAGGGAGTTGTATATGATCTCCTCCCAGTTCTCCGGGAGCTCCCAGTCCTCGTTGGCGGGGGACCAGCTGTGGGCGTTCTCGAAGCCAAGGGACTTAAGGCTGTCGACCTTGGCGGGGTAGCAGTAGCTGCCGGGATGGAAATCGGGCTTGGTGTCCATCCACCCTTCTTTCGGAAAGGATGCGGGAATGGCGGACAGCAACTGGTCTGGTGTGGGCATTTTTGCCATGGTTCGCCTCCTTACGCTTCTTCCGGCTTGGGTTCGGGCTGCTTGTCGACAGGAATACCCGCTTCGACCATGGCGTCACGGAATTCATCCTCGTACTCGGCGTAGGTATGGAAGTGCTTCGGCGGGTTCCACGGGTTCACGTGCCGCTGCTCGCGCGTGTTGCACTTCGTGTTGCGCGTCGGGCTGAAGAAAACGCCGCCCATGTGCATGAGCTTGGAGAAGGGGAAGTAGATGAACAGGGCGCTCACCAGGGTGACATGGATGAAGAAGATGCTGCCGATGCCGGAGGGAGTGACGGGGTGCAGCGAGGCGAGCCCCATGAGCACTTCCTTGACCTGGTTGATGTCGACCTTGCTGATGTAGCGCATGCAGATGCCCGAGCCGGCGATGGCGATGAGCAAAAAGAGCGCGAACCAGTCCGCGGGCAGGGAGATGTAGCGCAGCCGTTCCGAGGTGGCACGGCGGAGGAAAAGGAAGCCCAGGCCGAGGACGATCAGGGCATCCGACATGTAGAAGCGCGGGGCGCCGATCTGGAACACGCCGTCCAGAAATTCCACGACGGCGATGCACACGGGCACCGGGTCAAGGAAGAAGCGCGCGTGGCGGATGAGGATCACCAGCATGCTGTAGTGGAACAGCAGGGCGAAGAGCCACAGCCACTTGTTGGAGAAGTACGTCATCCTGGGCGTGCCGTCGATGGTCGTGCGCTCTGCCCTGGTGTTGCGGAAGAGCGAACGGAAGGTGAGCACTTCCAGGACCATCCTGACGAAGACGGCTGGTCCCGTCCACGGGCAGTCCAGCCTGTTGGGCTTGATCCAGCTGAGCGAATGCTGCTGCCCCGCCACCGTGGGGATGGCGAAGGGCACGGGCGATTTGGCCCAGTGGACGATCTTCCAGATGAAACCGATGATGAATACAGCGCCTGCCGTCAGCGGTAACACCACGCCGAACAGGTACTGCAGGCCAAGTGCTGGCCCTGCCCATCCCACGAAAAGGATAAGCAGCGTGGCCGCAAGAGCGATGGTCATTCCTCTACCCCTCGTTGTCTGTTTCCGGGAGCTGCTCCGGGCGCTCCCTACGAAGCCCAGCCAGCCGGATCACCTGTGACTGGCTCTGCTTGATATCCTCTATCCTCGCCCTGAAGACCCTCTCCCTCGCCTCCGCGTACATGTCGAGGGCAAGAAGGCAGAGGGTGTCTATCCTTGATTCCATCTCGAGGTAGCCCTGAAGGGCCCCGGAAGTGGAATGTTCAGGTTTCGTGCATTCCGGCAGCACGTCCTTTCTCAAGATGTCCTTCAGCAGGACGACGGCGCCGACAGCCTGGGAAGGCGTCATGTCCTGGACCGCGCGTATCCAGACCAGGTCGTGGAGGGCGGTCTTGACATCTTCGGAATCCACGTCCTCGCCGATCACGGCCCTGAAGAGCAGGGCGGCCGCGTTGCGCGTGGTCTCGCCCACCGGGTTGGCGAAGCGGTCCCTGCGGGTGCGCATGAACCCGGTGCTGTCGATCGGGTAGCTGGCGAAGAAGCGTGTGACCCATGCGTCGGTGAGCGCTTCGCCCCTGCTGGCGCAGAATGCCTTTATATCCATAACTGCCTTGAGAAAATGCGCGTTGGCTCCGGCCGCGGTGACTGGTGCGGCCAAACTGAGGTATCCTACACAAAATCTTCATGGGATTCAAGCGCGGAATCCGCACTTCCCGCTTTTTTAAGGAATCGCCGCATCGGGAGGCATGCACGCAGGGCGCGCCCTGCGCCATGACTGAGTGGCTCGGCCTTCCTGCCTACATGCCGCTGGTGTCGATGAGCGGTCTGGAGGGCGGGGGGGCGGCGGGGTCCGCGCAGGGCGCGGGATCGCTGCCGTCGCAGAAGCCCGCGACGCCGAGCTCGGGGATCCCCGGGATGGCGGGGGCCTGCCCATGGGAAGCTTCGGCGCCGGGCGCCTGGTACGCTCCTTCGCCGGATGCGCCGGGCTGCGGATCCGCTGCGCCGTGGCCCTGGACTCCGGCGCGCGCCGGGGCCTTTTCCTGCAGGAAGGACGGCGCGCCGAGGAATTCCACGAAGGGGAGGCGTGAGGATTGCGCGGAAAGCACATGGGCGCGGTTGACCCAGAGCCGGAACTGCAGGAGCAGCATGGACGGGCGGAGCAGCGCAAAGCGCGATGTGGGTGCGCCGGACTCCTGCGCGCCGCTGCCGGCCCTGGCAACGGCGTCAGGCAGCGGCAGCCCGCCGGCAATGCCGTCCGCTATGGCTTTGACGCGGAGCAGGTCATCGGCGTTCTCGGCGACGGGATACCATGCCGCCTGGGGCAGGGCGCCGTGCTGGCGCACGAGCTGCAGGCATGCCGGGCAGCTCGGGGAGAACCACACGCGGACGGAAGGCTGCCCTTCAGGCGCGGCGATGCTCCACGGAGCGGCGGCGTCGCGGAGGACGCCGCTTATATTAAAAAGGAAGAGCACCGTCCACAGCGCGGCAAGGATCGATATCCCGCGCGGCCTGCCGCGGCTGCGGTCGTGGCGCAGGGCAAGGTAGCACAGGGCGATGAGGGCTCCCACGGCCAGGCAGTTGAGGCAGGGCGCGGTGAACAGCATGATGCCGAGCATGATGGCATCGGCGGCCAGGGCAAGGCCGGCGGCGGCCACGGCCAGCAGGGTCAGCCTGAGGAAGCAGAGAAGGAGCAGCGTCGTAAAGAAGGCGAGCCCCGCTTCCCACAGGGAGTAGCCGGCGATGCGGAAATCCTGGAACAGGCTGCATCCCTCGGTGACGCAGAGCGCCTCGCCGCCGGTCATGAGGACCCAGGAGCAGAAGGCTATGCCCGCGGCGCTCAGGCAGGCCGCGATCATGGGGATGTCCCGTGCGGGAAGAATATGCATGGCGCGTTCCTTTACGTTTCGTTGGATTGCGGCTACCATAGCGGAGCTTACGCATTAAGTCCATTTTTTTGCCCAGGCGCCTGTGCGCCGGGCGCGTGGAGAACGCATGCAGTATCCTTCCATCGATCCCGTGGCGCTGAGCATAGGGCCCCTGCACGTGCACTGGTACGGCCTCATGTACGTGTTCGCCTTCGCCGCGGGCTGGCTCCTCGGCCGCTGGAGGGCCTCGCGCCCCTGGAACGACTGGAAGGGAGCCGATGTCGACGACCTCATCTCCTGGGTCATGCTCGGCGTGATCCTCGGCGCCCGCCTCGGCTACGTGCTCTTCTATGATGTTTCGGCCTACATTTCGGATCCTATGGAGATCGTCCGCGTCTGGAACGGGGGCATGTCCTTCCACGGCGGGCTGCTGGGCGTCGTCCTGGCGGTCTGGCTCTGGGGGCGCAGGCGTGGGCGCTCCCTCGTGGACATCCTGGACTTTGTCGCGCCCCTCGTGCCCACGGGCCTGTTTTTCGGGAGGATGGGCAACTTCATCAACGCCGAGCTCTGGGGCAGGCCGACGGACTCCATCCTCGGGATGGTCTTCCCCGGCGCGGGACCGGTGCCGCGCCACCCCTCGCAGCTCTATGAGGCCGGCCTCGAAGGGCTGCTCACCTTCGCCATCCTCTGGATCTATTCCTCACGGCCGCGCCCGCGCGGCGCCGTGGCCGGGCTTTTCGCCATCCTGTATTCCGCAAGCCGCATCTTCGTGGAGTTCTTCCGCATGCCGGACGCGCAGATCGGCTACCTTCTGGGCGGCTGGCTGACCATGGGCCAGGTGCTGTGCCTGCCGCTGCTGGCCGCCGGCCTGTGGCTGTTCCTCGGCGGCATGCGGCGCAGAGGCGCTTCCTAACGCGGTATGGGACAAGATTCACACAGCAATTCCGATTGCTCTCGGCAGCTTTTTTTCGCTTGGTTTTTGAGAAAATCAAGCGATATTATTCCGTGCCAAGCGATTTTGCGGGCAACGCATCTGACTTGATATAATACGTTGCCCTTCCCGCTCCACAGGCTGACACGGCATGCCCTGCCGCCAGCATATTCTATGCTGCGCTATGGTACGCATTGAGCTCTAAGCCACAGGTTGTACATTTAAATTTGGCCTGCCCGATATCTCCTTCGTTGCCGCGGAACAGATTATCCTCGTGACCGCCAGGCGAAGTTTTTGCGATGGATCCGGGCTGGCATCATTTTTTTTTGTCAATAATCCCGTATGAACACATCACGTTAAACCTTTTTCGACCAAGGCATTTGCTGCGGCATAGGCGCCGGAAAGGCGCCTGGAAGGGATGGACATGACGCGCCAAATGCGGTATATTCCTTTTGTTAAAAAATGGACAAGGTGTCCATTGTTATTCCAATGCCCGCGGGAGTACGCCGCTTTGGCGGGCATGCAGGGGAGTTGCTATGAACGTTACCAGGCTTGATAAAGCCAGGGACCTGAAGTTCAAGCGTCAGGTCGAAGAAGAAAGCGGGCAGAACCTGTCCAACTGCTACCAGTGCGGCAAATGCACCGCTGGCTGCCCCGGCGCCCAGGTGTACGACCGGCAGGTCAGCCAGATTATGCGCGCCGTGCAGATGGGGCTCAAGGACGAGGCGCTGAAGAACCGCTCGCTCTGGCTTTGCCTGTCGTGCTCGACATGCACGGCAAGGTGCCCGAACAACATCGACGTGGCCGCTGTCATGGAGACGCTGCGCATGATGGCGCGGCGCGAAGGCCTCGTGCAGGACCGTCCCATCGAATCTTTCTGGAAGGCCTTCCTCGACACGGTGCGCGTCACGGGCCGCTCGTACGAGATGGGCGTGATGGCGGACTATATGGCCCGCACCATGCGCGGCTGGGGCAACCTTGAGATCGCGCCCAAGGCGCTGCTCAAGAAGAAGATGCCCTTCGTGCCCTCCGTCATCCAGGGCAGGGAAGAAGTGGCGCGCATATTCAAACGCTACGCGGAAAAGAGAGGATAGCCATGAAGTACGCATATTATCCGGGATGCTCCGGGCATGGCACCTCCGTGGAGTACGAAGCCTCCACGCGCGCGGTGTGCAAGGCCCTGGACATGGACCTCGTGGAGATCGAGGACTGGAACTGCTGCGGTTCCACCCCGGCGCATTCCGTGAGCCATGAGCTCTCGGGCGCCCTCGCAGCGCGCAACCTGCTGCAGGCGGCCAAGACCGGCGCCGACTGCGTCATCTCCCCGTGCCCCAGCTGTTCCTCCAACCTCAAGATGGCCCGCTGGCGCATGCAGAAGCCGGCGTTCAAGGCCGGCGTGGACGCCCTGCTCGACGCCCCGACGCCCGCCAACGAAGAGGGCGGGGCCGACCTTCTGGAGACCTATTCCGTCCTTCAGGCCATCGTGGAGCACGTGGGCGTGGACAGGCTCGCCCAGGGCGTCGCCTACCCGCTCGAGGGGCTCAAGGTCGTCACCTACTACGGCTGCCTGCTCAGCCGCCCGGCCCACGTGGCGAAGTTCGACGATCCGGAGAACCCCGTCTCGCTGGACA
>JAEEGL011619067.1_pt1 | contig 26175 bp, 23 predicted proteins | sample 9134231 | NCBI WGS metagenome assembly JAEEGL01 (sample SAMN16246548, study PRJNA631951) | gut metagenome | biome: gut microbiome; feature: rumen; material: fiber-attached | host: Bos | place: Iran: Karaj | collected 2018-10
CCACCAGCCACCAAGGATGGGGCTGCAGCATCGATAGCAGTACCTTCAGCATCACGGTGGAACCGAGACCCATCGTCATCACCGCTACCGACGCCACCAAGAAGTACGACGGCACCCCGCTGACCTCGACAGGCTACACCTGTACGACGGATGGAGGCTTTTTTGACGACGCCCTCGTCCATGATGACGTTATTTCACGCTTGTCCTTCAGCGGCAGCCAGACCAATGTGGGTTCATGCACAAACACCATCGGCAATGCGAAAATCACCGCCCCGAACGACACCACCATCGACAAGACCTCCAACTATTGGATTGAATACTACGACGGGACGCTGACGGTGACGGAAAACGACACCGCCATCACGGTGACGGCCGGCAGCGGCAGCAGGTTCTACGACGGCACACCGTTTACCCTGACGGCGCACGACGACTTCATCGTGACGGGCGTCCCCGACGCCCTCACCTGGACAGCCACCGCCGACGGCATGGTGACCAACATCATTCCGGGCGAAGGCGAGAAGCCTCTGAACGAGGTGACCTCGTTCCATATCTTTGACGCCGACGGCCATGATGTGACGGAATATTTCACCAACATCACCTACCAGAGCGGCACCTTGACTGTGAACCCTGTTGCCGTCACCCCTGGCGACGGATGGCAGGCCATCTCGACACCGGTGCACGACGAGGGTGAGACCTACTGGACCGTCAGCAGCGTCTTTACCACAGCCCCCTACGACCTCTTCCGCTACGACGAGCCTACTGCCACCTGGCAGAACTACAAGACACACTCCTTCACCTTCAGCCCCGCCCGCGGCTACATCTATCGCACCGCCACCGACGAGGCGCTCATCTACGACGGCATGCCCAACAGTGAGGCGAGCTACAGCATCGCCCTCACCGCCGGCGCCCCCAACGACCTGGCGGGTTGGAATCTCGTAGGTAACCCCTACCCCTTCCCGGTCCACCTCGACTGCCCCTACTACGGCCTCCGTCCCGACGGCAGCTGGGAAGCCCATGTCGCCCCTGTCGCCACCGACAGCCTCGCCATTGGCCAGGCCGTGCTGGTCCACACCACCGCCCCAGCCACCCTCACCTTCTACTACGCCACCCGCAGCACCAACGCCCCGGCACAGGCCAAAGGCCCTCTGCCGCCGTTGCCCATGGGACTCTGCCTCTCCGGCGACTGCGATCGCAATAACGCATCAACGCAATCACACAATCATCCCTTCGCCCACCTCGACGGCGACCGCCTCGTCATCGACGGCGAGGGCACCCTCGAGGCCTACGACATGATAGGCCGCAAGCTCTTCAGCCAAGAGATGAACACTAACGCATTAACACATTTACACATTAACGCATTCCCTGCCGCCGGCGTCTACATCCTCCGCCTCGCCGGTCAAAGCCAAAAGATAGTGATTAAGAAATAACATGATAACCATATGAAAAAACAAAAGATAATAGCAGTAGCAGCGCTGATGGCCCTCCTAGCCACGGGCTGCAGCAAAGACCACGCAGGTCACTACCGCCTCTTCGCCGAGCGGATGGTGTCAGCAGGCAGCGGAGCCAAGGTAATGATAGACCCCGGCGACCTCTCCGCCCAATGGATCAGCGGCGAGACCATCAACATCAACAACCACGTATACACCATCGGCGGCAACGCTACCGACGGCTACAGCGTCAACACGGGCGATGATGTCCTGGGATCGACCTTCTACGCCATCTACCCGGGCGGCAGCTTCGGCGGCAACGACATCACGGTGACCCATACGGGCAGCGGCAACGAGGTGGTCATCAACGACCTGATGCTCAACTACCACACCGACGGCACGCACGACGTGGTGTTCCCCATGTCCACCGTGGGCATCACCACCGAGAGCGACTCCATCACCTTCGAGCACCTCACGGGCGGCCTGAAGCTGACCCTCAGCGACGCCTCGGACGAACGGGACTACACGCTGGGCACGATACGCATCGTCACCTACGGCGACGGTGCCACCGCCCTCCCCATTACGCCGCACAACGGCGTCACCGCACGCTGGGCCGTGCAGGGACCCGCGGTGCCCGGCGGCATGGTGGGCGAGACGGATGTCGACGTGAGCGTGATGTACTCCAGCCAGATGCACTTCACCCTCAGCACAGACGGCACCCCCAGCAAGGCCATCCCCCACAACGGCAACATCAGCCTCTGCATACCCATCACCGTCAGCTCGGTGAAGACCCTACAGGTCACGGGCTACAGCCCTGACGGCACACAACTCTTCAGCCGCACGAAAAACCTCGACAACGCCATTACCATCTCACGAAATATAATGTATGTTATTCCGGAGATTGAGATAGATTGAATAGTTATGGAGTTAAATGGAGTTAAAGTAGTTAAAGAAGTTAAAGGGAGTTAAAGGGAGTTAAAGGAGTTATAAGGAGTTAAAGACATTTGCAGCCGTAGAGGTGGTATTGTCTTAATTACTTAACTTCTTAACTTCTTAACTACTAAATCCCCCCTCCCCAAAAGGAAAAAACAATAAAACCATGAACAAGAAAGAATACACCGCCCCGACCCTTACGGTCGTTGAGTTCAAGGCCGAGAACGGCTATGTGAACAGTTTGCTCAAAATGAAACTTACCCTCTCGCTCCATTCGATGCTGGGCGCCGATGCCGAGGTGGTCAGCCAGCAGGAGAACTGGAGCAGCCAGGAGGATCTGTTCGGCACCTGGTAGGCCGAGGGGCCGCCCTGCCGACGGCAGGGCGGCCCCCAGCAACTGGCAGCATAAAAAACCTCCCGGGCAGAAACTGCTCAGGAGGCCAAAACAAAAGCGTATGAAAAAATTATTTCTTCTTCAGGTATTCCTGCACACTGTCTGAAGGAACGATCTCCTCCTTGAACATGTAGGCACCGGTCTTCTCAGAGCGAACCATACGGATCACCTTGGCGAAACTCTTACCGGTCGAGGTCTTCAGGGTTGCAACAACTTTCTTTGCCATAGTTCAGTTCTCCTTTCGATTACTTGATTTCTTTGTGAACGGTGACTTTCTTCAAGAAGGGGTTGTACTTCTTGAGCTCCAGGCGCTCCGGAGTGTTCTTCTTGTTCTTGGTGGTGATGTAACGGCTCATGCCGGCCACACCGCTGTTCTTCTGCTCGGTGCACTCAAGAATGACCTGCACGCGGGCGTCTTTATTCTTCTTTGCCATGACTATAATATTTTTCGTTTCGTTCTAACGATTTGATCCTCAAAACAAAAAGAGCATCGACGATTCGTTTTTAGGCATTCAAATCGGCTGCAAAGATACACACTTTTCCGAAACTGGCAAAATTTTTCTGATTTTTTCACATTTCAGGAGGGGCGGCTAGGGGTTAAGGTGCTATCAAGTCCCTATATACTGGCTGGATGCTGGCTGAAAACAGGGTATTTTCAGCAAGGTTCCAGCAAGGTATCAGCCAGAAATCAGCGTAATAACCTGACGGATAGTGCATTAGGGTGTACTATCTCCGCATAACAATCTCAGTTATTGCACTTTACATCGACTTATGAATGCAAAATGTTGATAAATAATTTATACATTACGGTGCCGCATTATGTTATTTTTTGTAATTTTGCATTTCGAAACAAGAGACGACAAACATGGATCCAAGAAGTGAAGCGATAGGCGAGAAACATATCGACATGGAGAAGATTCTGGCCGCCAAGCGGGTGAAGGTACCGCGGTGGCTGGTGCGGTGGGCCGAGAGGCTGCTGCACGTGCCGGATCTGAACCGGGGCATCTACATGAACCGCGAGTACTTCGGGCTGGACTTTGTGTACAAATTTCTTGAGGGAAAGGAGTCGCAGGACCTGAACGTGACGGTGCGGAGCATCGGCGCGGAGCACATCCCGTCCGAGGGGTACCCGATGGTGGTGGGCAACCATCCGCTGGGCGGCCCCGACGGGTTGGCCCTGATGGGTGCCGTGGGCCGGGTGCGCAAGGACATCAAATTCCCGGTCAACGACTTCCTGCTCTACCTGCCGGGGCTGAAAGAGCTGTTTTTCCCCATCGACAAGGTGAACCGCACCAAGGCGCTGGCGAGCCTGGAGGAGGCCTTTGGCAGCAAAAACACACTGCTCTACTTCCCGGCGGGCATGTGCTCGCGGCTGCAGAAGGGCGAGGTGAAGGACCTGGAATGGAAGGCCACCTTCATCAAGAAGGCGGTGCGTTACCGGCGCGACGTGGTGCCGGTCTACACCGACGCACGCAACCGGATGCGCTTCTACCGGCTGGCCAACCTGCGCAAGCGGCTGGGGGTGAAGTTCAATTTCGAGATGGCGCTGCTGCCGGCCGAGATGTATGCCCAGCGGGGCAAGACATTCACCGTCACCTTTGGCCGGCCGATAGCGTGGCAGACCTTCGACCAGCGGCACACGGCGGCCGAATGGGCCCAGCTGGTCAAGGAGCATGTATACAAACTGAAAGACAACCCCGAAGCAACATTTGACGTATGACAGACCTGAGTTATATAGCCCCGCCGGTGGATCGCGAGCTGATCAAGAAGGAGCTCAAGCAGAAGCACTTTCTGCGCAAGACCAACCGCGGCAACAAGGAAATCTATATCACCACGGCGCACCTCTCGCCCAATATCATGCGTGAGATCGGGCGGTTGCGCGAGTTGAGCTTTGCCGCCGACGGTGGCGGCACCGGCAAGGAGGTGGACATCGACGAATACGACACCCTACCCGACCCCTACTGCTGCAAGCAGCTCTTTGTGTGGAACACCGAGGACGAGGAGATCATGGGTGGCTACCGCTTCAACCACGGCAGCACGATGATGGAGCGTGCCGACGGCAGCTTCATGACCCCCACGGCCGAGCACTACCACTTCAGCCAAGAGTTTCTGGACAACTATCTGCCCTACACCGTCGAGCTGGGGCGCGCCTTTGTGCAGCCGGCCTACCAGCCCAGCATGAACCTGGGCAAGGGGCTCTACTCGCTCGACAACCTGTGGGACGGTCTGGGCGCCCTGGTGCTGGAGATACCCGAGACGCGCTACTTCCTGGGCAAGATCACCATCTACGACTCGATGGACACCGAGGCCCGCGACCTGATGCTGTTCTTCTACAAGAAGTACTTCCCCGACCCCGACGGCCTGATGTGGCCCTTCCACCCCACCCGCATTGAGACCGACTACAACCAGCTGGTCAAGCTCTTCAACGGGCGCAACTACAAGGAGGACTACCAGATACTGCTGCACGCCGTGCGCTCGCGCGGATGCACGGTGCCGCCGCTGGTCAACGCCTATATGAACCTCAGCTCGACGATGCGCTACTTCGGCACCTGTCCCGACCACGGCCTGCCCGGCACCAACGGCATAGGCATCCTGATCACCCTCAAGGACATCAACGCCGATAAGCGGGTGCGACACATCGACAGCTACTCGGAGAAGAACCTCAAGTTCGACCGCAAACGCCTGTTCAGGGTCGACATGCGACGCCTGCCCTGGTGGCGCAAGACCAGCGACGAGGAACAGCAGACCCTCAGCGAGCTGAGCGAGTTGAAGAGTCTCCAGCTGCAACGCGAGCAGTTGCGCGAGAAGGATAAGGAGCTGAAGCTGGAGATGAAGAACCTCAAGAAAGCACGCCGACGTTCAGGGGAGGGTAGGAAATGACGATCAAGCGTGCCGAATTCGCGGTCAGCAGCCCCAACTGGCGCAAATGTCCGCAGGACGGACGGCCGGAGTATGCCTTCATAGGGCGGAGCAATGTGGGCAAGTCGTCGCTGATCAACATGCTGACCGGCGTCAAGGGGTTGGCCAAGACCTCGGGGCGCCCAGGCAAGACACAGCTGATCAACCACTTCCTGATCAACGGCGAATGGTACCTGGTCGACCTTCCGGGCTATGGCTATGCCCGCACCTCGAAGTCGACACGCGAGCAGTTCAGCCAGATGATACGCGAATACTTCCTGCACCGCGAGGAGCTGGTGAACACCTACGTGCTGATCGACAGCCGCATACCACCGCAGCGTATCGACCTTGAATTCATAGAGTTCCTGGGCGTCAACGGAGTGCCGCTGACGTTGGTCTTCACCAAGACCGACAAGGAGAAGCAACGTGAGGTGATGGGCAACGTGAAACAGATGAAGCAGGAGCTGAAGAAACTGTGGGAGGAGCTGCCGCCGATGCTGATGACCTCGTCGCTCACGGGTTACGGACGCGACGCCCTGCTCGACCAAATCGATACCATCAACCAAAGCCTGGGACAATGAAACGATTGCTGACGGCGGTCCTGCTGCCGGTCCTGCTGGCCGCTCACGCCCCCCTGCTACGGGCCCAACCCACCGCCGAGGTGGACCGTACGGTGAAACAGGTGGCGCAGGAGGCGGCGATGAAGCACGCCACCCTGAGCGTCTGTATCTACAACATCACCAGCGGAAAGAAACTCTACGGGTATGATGACCAACGGTCGGTCACGCCGGCATCGGTGGCCAAGCTGCTCACTACGGGCACGGGCTTTGCCCTGTTGGGCGACGACTTCCGTTTCAGCACGGTGCTGACGATGCGGGGTGAGGTGGATCGCGACGGCGTACTGCACGGCAACCTCTACATCACCGGTGGCGGCGACCCACTGCTGGGCTCCTACCGCTACCGCCAGACCACGGCCGACACCCTCTTCGCGCAGTGGATGTCGGCGTTGCGCAAGCGCGGTGTGCGTCGCATCGACGGCGGGGTGTGTTACAACACCACCATCTTCGACGACCAACGGCTACATGACAGCTGGGTTTGGGGCGATGTGGGGAACTACTACGGTGCCGGGGTCAGCGGACTCAACTTCCACGAGAACATGTACTTTGTCTACTTCAACCCCGGTGCACGTACCGGCAACCCAGCCACGGTGAACCGTACCTCGCCCAAGGGGATCGAGCTGATGGAGAGCTGCCGTGTGACCACCGGTGCCGCGGGGTCGGGCGACAACGTGGTCATCTATGGGGGTCCCTCCTCGACCTGGCGCCTCTATACGGGCACCGTACCCCTGGGCAAACGCGACTTCAGTGTACGGGGCTCGATGCCTGATCCCGCACGTACCTGTGCCGATATGTTTGCCTCCTACCTACGTACCCACGGCATCGGTGTCAGCCTCGGTGCCGAGGAGGTGCTCAGCCTGCCCGACAGCCTGCGCACGGTGATGGAATACAAGAGTACACCCTACCGCGTCATCGCACAATACACCAACCTGACATCCAACAACATCTATGCCGAAAGCATCTTTAAGTACCTGGGGTATAAGAACTATGGTCAAGGGAGCTACACCAACGGCAGTCGTGCCGTGATGGATTTCCTGAAGTCCAAGGGGCTTGAGACCGGCGGTGTGAATGTCGTCGACGGGAGCGGACTGTCGCGGCAGAACCTGGTGACGACCGACTTCCTCTGCCGTTACCTGATGGCCATGAGCAAGGAGAGCTGTTTCGACAGCTTCATGGCTTCGCTCTCCAAGGTGGGTGAAAGCGGTACCGCCAAGAACCTACTGCCTTCGCTGCCCGAAAACATCACCGTACGGTTAAAGACCGGCACCATCTCGGCCGTCAAGTCATACGCTGGCTATATCATCACGGGGAGCGGCGAACTCCTAGCCTACGCCATCATCAGCAACAACCACGACTGTACGAACCGCGAGGCCGCCGAGATACTCAATCGCATCCTACGTAAGATAGCAATCGCGTATTAGGGTTGAGACAAGTTAGATAAAAAGGAGGCTGTTGCGTCATACGGTGCAACAGCCTCTATTCTATTATTTCTATACTTATAATCTTTACCTGATCAGGAACGAGAACTTGTTGAAGTTCTTGAGGGCAATGCCGGTACCACGGGCTACTGCACGCAGGGGATCGTCGGCGATATGCACCTGCAGTTTGGTCTTCGACGAGATACGCTGATCCAAACCACGCAGCAATGCACCACCACCTGCCAGGAAGATACCCGTCTTATAGATATCGGCGGCCAGCTCGGGAGGCGTGGCAGCCAGGGTGTCGAGGATAGCCTGCTCAATGCTGGCGATACTCTTATCCAGTGCGTGGGCGATCTCCTTGTAGTTGACACTAATCTCTTTGGGCAGACCTGTCAGCAGGTCACGGCCGGTGGTACGATAGTCCTCGGGCGGGTCAGCCAGCTCGCTGACGGCGGCACCCACATGGATCTTCACCTGCTCGGCCGTACGTACACCGATAATCATATTATGCTGACGCTTCATATAGTCCACGACATTGTCGTTGAAGACATCACCAGCGATGCGGATGGAGTTGTTACATACGATACCACCCAACGATATGACGGCGATTTCGGCCGTACCACCTCCGATATCAACCACCATGTGACCCTCGGGTTGCAGCACATCGATGCCGATACCGATGGCGGCGGCCATGGGCTCATGGATCATACGTATCTCTTTGGCACCGGCCTGTTCGGCACTCTCACGCACAGCACGTTCCTCGACGTTGGTGATACCGCTGGGGATGCAGATGACCATACGCAGCGACGGCGGCAGGAAGGAACGGTTGACACTCGTCATACCGATGAGTTCACGGATGAGGTGCTGTGCCATCTCGAAGTCGGCAATGACACCGCCACGCAACGGACGGATGGTTTCCACGTTGCGATCGGTCTTGCCATCCATCAGCTGGGCTTTTTTACCGACAGCGATAATCTTGTTGTTATTGCGATCAAAGGCCACTATTGACGGCTCGTCGATGACCACCTGGTCATTATATATGACAATGGAGTTGGCCGTGCCAAGGTCCATTGCAACCTCTCTATTGAAAAATGATAAAAGTCCCATATTATTGCGTTAATGCGTTTAGTGCTTGAAATGACGTTTTCCGGTGATGGCCATACCCATGTGGTTCTTCTCGCAGTAGTCGATGCTGTCCTGATCGTGGATCGAGCCGCCGGGATGGGCCACAGCTACGATACCGGCCTCATGGGCGATCTCGACACAGTCGGGGAAGGGGAAGAAGGCATCCGAAGCCATCACAGCACCGTTGAGGTCGAAGTTGAACGACCGGGCCTTGGCGATGGCCTGCCGCAGGGCATCGACACGGCTGGTCTGACCTGTGCCGCTGGCATAGAGCTGACGGCCTTTAGCCAACACGATGGCGTTGCTCTTGGTATGTTTGACGAGGATGGTGGCGAAAGCCAGATCCTCAGCCTGGGCAGCAGTGATGGGTGTCGAGGTGACGCTCTTCTGCATGTCGGCAGCCGCGGGCACCACGTTGTCGCGGTCCTGTACCAGCACACCATTGAGGACAGAGCGGAACATCGGGTCGGCCATCTTGAAGCCTTTTCGGCGCAGGATGATGCGGTTCTTCTTGCCACGGAGGACAGCGAGGGCGTCCTCGTCGTAGCCGGGAGCAATGCAGACCTCGAAGAAAATCTTGTGCATCTCGTCGGCCACCTCCTTAGTCACCTTTTGATTGCAGATAAGCACGCCACCGAAAGCACTGACAGGGTCGCCAGCCAAGGCATCCTTCCAGGCTTCGAGCAGGGTGGGACGAACGGCCATACCACAAGCATTATTATGCTTCAGGATGGCGAAGGCCGTCTGCCCTTCGAAGTCATCAATCAGTGCACAAGCGGCGTCGATGTCGCCCAGGTTGTTGTAGCTGATCTCCTTGCCGTTGAGCTTGTCGAAACAACCTTCCAGGTCGCCATAGAAGACGCCCTTCTGATGGGGGTTCTCACCATAGCGCAACACCTCACCGTGACGGCAGCTCTGCTTGAAGACAGGCAGGTTTTCCGTCCCGTTGAAGTGGTTAAAGATGGCGGTGTCATAGTGACTACTCACATTGAAAGCATAAGCCGCGAAACGGTGACGCTGATCCAACGTGGTGCAACCGTCCTGTTCGAGGTATATCTGCAGGAACTCCTTGTAGTAATCCACGGCAGGCACAATGACCACATCGGCAAAATTCTTGGCGGCAGCACGAATGAGGCTGATGCCTCCAATGTCGATTTTCTCGATGATATCCTGTTCAGCGGCACCGCTGGCCACAGTCTGTTCAAAGGGATAAAGGTCAACAATGACGAGATCGATCTCCGGTATCTCATATTGAGCCAACTGCTCACCGTCGCTATACATTTCACGACGAGCCAGGATACCACCGAACACCTTGGGATGTAGCGTCTTCACACGGCCGCCCAAGATGGAGGGATAGCCGGTCAAGCTTTCCACAGCCACAGGCTTAATGCCGAGTTCTTCAATAAACTTTTGGGTGCCGCCGGTGGAATAGATGGTGACACCTTGTGCATCGAGGGCGCGAACGATGTCCTCCAGTCCGTCCTTGTAAAAGACCGACACGAGGGCTGATTTTATCTTTTTAGGTTCCATATTATAGTTTTGTATATACAAATAAACGTGCAACATATTGACAATACACCACTTGCGCGGTGCATTGCCCGATATTCACATGTTGCAAAGATACAACCTTTTCCCGATTGTGCAAAAAGTTTTTACAGAATACTGTTTTGCATATCAGTCACCGAACTCGATGCCGACGCCTTTGGCGGTGTGCACCAGACGGCTGTCGGGGGCTACCAGGTTCTGCTCGCGGACGGCCTCCTCGAGCGGAATGCCGACTACATCGGGGTGATGGTAGGCCACCATCTGGCCGTAGCGGCCCTCCATGACGAACTCCATGGCACGGACACCGAACTCGGTGGCCAGCACGCGGTCGAAGGCGATCGGGGTACCGCCGCGCTGCAGGTGGCCGAGGATGGTGTAGCGGATGTCGTGCTCGACACCGGCAGCCTTGAGGTCGGCGGCCAACTGCTCGCCCACGCCTCCCAGTTTGATGTGCTGATAGCCCACCTCGGTCGAGGCGCTGCCCGTCACCGTACCGCCCTTGGGCATGGCGCCCTCGGCCACCACGACGATACAGTAGCCGCGACGCTTGTTGTAGCGCTGCTCGATCTTGGCTTTCACTTTTTCGATATCGTACGGTATCTCGGGGATGAGGCACACGTCGGCGCCGCCGGCAATGGCGCTGTGCAGCGCAATCCAGCCCGCGTCGCGACCCATCACCTCGAGGATGAACACACGGTTGTGCGAGGCCGCCGTGGTCACAAGCTTGTCGATGGCGTCGGTGCAGATCTGCACCGCCGTCTGGAACCCGAAGGTATAGTCGGTCAGCGACAGGTCGTTGTCGATGGTCTTGGGCACGCCCACGATGTTGAGCCCCTTCTTGGCAAGGCCCAAGGAGATACGTTGCGAACCGTCGCCACCGATGTTGATCACCGCATCGACCCCCATATACTGCAGCTTGCGCAGCATCTCGTCCGAGCGGTCGACCGTGGTCCACGAGCCGTCGGCCTGCTTCACCGGCCAGGCAAAGGGGCCGCCCTTGTTGGTGGTACCCAGTATGGTGCCGCCCTGGATCTGGAGCCCCTCGACGCTCTTTTCGTCGAGCATCACAATCTCGGTAGGTTCGCGCAACACCCCGTTGAACGACTCCACGCAACCTATCACCTCCCAGTCCGTGGTCTGGGAGGCACGCTTCACGATGCCGCGGATCACCGCATTCAGTCCCGGACAGTCGCCGCCGCCGGTCAAAACCATCACTCTTTTCAGTGCCATATTACTCGATTATATATTTCGTAATCAACCATCTGTGTCCATCCCGCCATGGGATTGCACCCTACAAAGATACGAAAAATAATCGACATGGACAAGTATTTAGTCAAAAAGCCGTAAAGTCGTAAACACTATAGGATTGCAAACCAAACAGTTATACAGCAATTTTACACATAAGTAACTGTAATTCAACAAGTCCACCTACTTCCTAGCTGACAACTCCCTATATACTCCCTGAACACTCCCTGAACACTCCCTACTTTTCAGCAAGGTTCCAGCAAGGGTTCAGCTAGAAATCAGCGTATATACTTGTAGTTTAGGGCAATAGAAATATTAAAATCATGCAACTATTTGCCGGACAGTCAGTTGCCATTCCGGTAAAAAGAAGATACAGAAGGCAGAAAATATTTTTTTCCGTAAATGTTAAAAAACGTCAAATGTATCTTTTTTTCGTATATTTGCATCGGCATTGATGGAGCGACCATATCATATACCAGTCAATGCAACAGCACTTTGAAACAGCCATAAACAATCAGGTTGAACACCGCATTCGCCAAAGAGCGGTGTCCACCAAGAGGGAATCACGTGCAAATCGTGAGCTGTCGCGCAACTGTAAATCACAAAAGAAGTTCCCTTCGGCGAGATGCCATTGGACTGGAAGCCGGTCTGAGAAGGTGCCGAGAGGGATGTGAAAGCCAGGATACCTGCCTTTTTGTTTCGGACAATGCTTTCGCGTCAAAAGCCATTTGCTCCACGGGCCGCCCCGCAGTCCGCTTTCCCGACATGTATTTCCATTTAACGACACGAAACCGCATTGCCCCAAGGTGATGTGGGTGATTGGTGATTGACGACAACGAAAAACAATAATAACAAATATGAACTGGAAAGAAGACTACAAAAGGAAAGTGTCGAAGCCGACAGAGGCTATCAAAGACATCCACGACGGCCAGTGTGTGGTGATGGGTCATGCCGCCGCTGCGCCGCGATTGATACAGCAGACCCTGGCCGACCACTGCGAGGACTACAATGACGTGCTGATATTCCACATGACCACCCTGGGCGACAACCCGTGCTACAAACCCCAGTGCTACGGCCATTTCCGCCATGTGAGCAACTTCCTCTCGGCCAATTCGCGCGAGGTCATCGAGCGGCGCGAAGGCGATTTCTTCCCCGCCTACTTCAAGGATGTGCCCGCGATGATCGGCAACGACATCCCCTGCGACGTGGCCGTGTTTCAGACCACACCTCCGAATGCCGAGGGCTACTGCTCGCTGGGCGTCAGCTGCGACTACGCCCATGCCGCCATCCGGGCCGCCAAAACGGTCATCATCGAGACCAACGAGATGATGCCGTTCACCCACGGGGAGACGATGATACACGTGTCGCAGGTCAACCATATCATCCCCTGCGCCTATCGCCTGCAGGAGCTCAACCTGCCCGAGCCCGGCGAGGTCGAGATGGCAATCGGTCGCAACTGCGCCTCGCTGGTGGCCGACGGCTCCACACTCCAGCTCGGCATCGGCGCCATTCCCGACGCGGTACTCCAGTCGCTCACCGACAAGAACGACCTGGGCATCCACTCAGAGATGTTCTCCAACGGGGTGATGGAACTGATGAAACTGGGCGTAATCAACGGGCGTCGCAAGACACTGCACCGGGGCAAGGCGGTGGTTACCTTCATCATGGGTTCGCGCGAGCTTTACGACTTTGTCGATGGCAACCCCGAGGTGGAGTTCCACCCAGTGGACTATGTCAACAGCCCCCTGATAATCGCGAAGAACGACCGCATGATTTCCATCAATTCCTGCCTAGAGGTCGACCTGCAGGGGCAAGTGGCGAGCGAGACCATCGGGATACGCCAGTACAGTGGCATCGGCGGCCAGGTGGATTTCATCCGCGGTGCATCGCTGGCACGCGAAGGCAAAGCCATCATAGCCATGCCAAGCACTGCCGCCGGCGGGACTATCTCGCGTATCAAACCATTCCTTACGCAAGGGGCTGCCGTAAGCACCTCGCGCAACGATGTGGACTATATCGTCACCGAATACGGAGTTGCTCGCCTCAAAGGGCGCACGCTCCAGCACCGCGCCGAAGACTTGATTCGCATCGCACACCCCGATTTCCGGCCGGTACTTATCGAAGAATACGAACAAAGATTCAAATGTTCGTGGGAAGGAGACAACCATGATTAACATTGTAGAGATACTCAGCACCTTCCTCGTGATGTTTGCTATCATCGACATCACAGGCTCAATCCCCATCTTCGTGTCGATGCGCGACAAAGGGGCGCGGATCAAGCCGCTTCAAGCCACCAGCATTGCCCTGCTGCTCTTCATCGGATTCTACTTTCTCGGCGACGCCCTGCTCCGGCTATTCGGCATCGACATGCCCTCGTTCGCTGTCGCAGGCTCCGTGGTGCTCTTCATTCTTGCCCTCGAGATGATACTAGGGCGTGACATCATCAAGAATGAACCCACCTCGTCGGGTGCCAGCATAGTCCCCATTGCCTTCCCCCTTATTGCGGGTCCGGGCGCCATCACTGCCTTTATCTCGCTCCACGCCGAGTATGCCACCCTAAACATAATGCTTGGACTCCTTCTGAACATAATCATCGACTACTTTGTATTGCATTACCTCGACAAGATTACCCACTGGCTTGGGTCAGACATCATCTATGTGCTTCGGAAGTTTTTTGGCGTCATTCTACTAGCGATGTCCGTCAAGCTATTTGCAAGCAACCTTCCTTTGGTCTTGTCCTTTAAAGTATAAAAACACCTCCTATTTTACACAAAAACAAAATATTTTTTCAAAGTAACTAAATTAATTGTATCTTTGCACCATCAATCCAAGTGAGTCGGATTGGCAAAAAGGTTGTAAATTAACTAATTTAGTTGCCATGAAAAACAAATACTATGACCTAATCGACCAGACGTTCGATTTTCCGCAGGACGAATTCCGTACCGAGGACGGCGAACTCTACTTCCACGACATTCCCTTGATGGAGGTCATCAAGCAGTATGGCACTCCATTGAAAATCACCTATCTGCCCAAAATCAGCTCACAAATACAGCGCGCCAAACGCCTGTTCAATGTGGCTATTGCCAAGACCGACTACCGCGGTACATACAACTACTGCTACTGCACCAAGAGCAGCCACTTCTCGTTTGTACTGGAAGAAGCACTGAAGAACGATATCAACCTCGAAACCTCATCGGCTTTCGACATTAATCTAATTCAGGAATTGCACGCCCAAGGTCTGATCGATAAAGACAAAGTAATTGTATGCAATGGCTTTAAGAAGGATCAATACATTGAAAACATCGTAGGATTGTTCAACGATGGATTCAGCAATGTAATACCCATTTTGGACAACAAGAACGAGTATTCCAACCTCGACAGAGCTCTCACAGACAACACAAATCCCATGTATTTGGGCATCCGTATTGCCGCCGAAGAGGAACCCAAGTTCGACTTTTACACTTCACGCCTAGGCATTCGTTATCACGACATCGTTAGTTTCTATGAGGAGCAGATCAAGTCGAACCCCAAATTCAAGTTCAAGATGCTCCACTTTTTCATCAATACGGGCATCCGCGACACGGCCTATTACTGGAATGAATTGTCGAAGTGCGTCAACGTCTATTGCGACCTCAAGCGAGTATGTCCCGAGTTAGACTCACTCAACATAGGTGGCGGATTCCCCTCAAAGGTTTCATTAGCAGCCAACTATGACTATGAATACATGGCCGAGGAGATACTGGCCCAGATCAAAAACATCTGTACCCAGCGCGATGTGGAGGAGCCGAACATCTTTACCGAGTTCGGATCGTTCACCGTTGGCGAAAGTGGCGCTACATTATATAGTATATTGGATCAAAAGCAACAGAACGATCGCGAGTTGTGGTACATGATCGACTCGAGCTTCATCACCACCCTACCCGACACATGGGGTATCAATCAACGTTTCATCATGCTGCCCATCAACCATTGGGACTGCGAATACCAACGTGTGTTCCTTGGAGGATTGACATGCGACTCGGAGGACTACTACAATGCCGACTCACATGCCAACGCCATCTTCCTGCCTAAGTTGCAGAAGGACGACCCATTGTATATCGGCTTCTTCCACACAGGAGCCTACCAAGAAAGCATCGGTGGTTACGGCGGTATACAGCACTGCCTGATTCCTGCGCCAAAACATGTGATTATCGATAAAGACGAAAACGGTGAATATACCACCAAACTCTTCGCAAAAGAGCAGAGCTACAAGTCGATGCTAAAGATTTTGGGGTATTGATTTGGTGAGTTAGAGCGTATTAGAAACAGCTAAGGGGAGTGAAAAGACAGTTGTATTTGTCTCTTCGCTCCCCTCAGTTTTTTTTTCAAATCTCTTACTTGACAATGAGTTTCTTTATTGTCAAGCCTTCTGTAGTCTCAACACGAAGGAGATAGAGCCCCGTAGGAATGCCATCGAGTGCCAGGATGCAGTGGTCGGAAGTGACATTAAGAGTCTGCAAAGTCTGCCCCATAGTATTCAACAACACCACACGGCGCAGTCCATCTGCAACGACCGAGCAACGACCGCTGGCGGGATTGGGGCTAACAACTACTTCGGGGTGGGTCACAGCCTCAATACCCACGTTGTGCGAACGGTACGAACGAATATAGGGCTTATACCCCTGTGCTGTAACGCTAACAAAGGCGGTGGCAAGGCTATCGACAGGGATAGTAAACTGAGCCATACCTTCGGCATCGGCATAGGCGGCGCCCAATAGGCGGTGATCATCCTCAGTCACCCAAGCCACATAGGCACCCGGAGCTGCATTGACGGTGACCACATCGTCGACCTTAGTGATGACAACCTCAAGATCGGCAGCACGCCCAAGCCAAGGCATCAGACTTGGATCGCCCATAAGCTCATATATCTCCCAGTAATACTCGACAAACGAAGTGGCATCTGATGAGCTGCCAGCGATGCGGTTGACCGACATATTGCCGGAGAAAACCATCTTACCAGCGGTGACCATTCTCTGCGAGAGGGCTTCATTGTGAGTATGGAAGAGGTTATCATACATACCGCGACGAGTGGCGTCGTAGTTGAGAGTCATACCATTATAAATATTACTCCGCACACCGACAGTCCAATAAAAGTCATGATCCCAGAAAGTAGAATTGGTAGCACCAATGTATGCCACGGCACCAGCACGGTTACTACGGCGCAAAAGGGCCTCAGCGAAGCAGGTTTGGCTGTCAAAATGACTGGAGAGACAGCAGTTACCAATCATAAACGACGGCTTATCGTAGTTGGTCATATTGTTAATCTGACTAACTGTAAACGAGGGTCTAGTCCATTCGTTCCAATCACCATGTGCACTATAATTAATCCACCCGGCACCAGCATCATAAAGGCTACGAAGAACACCCGAGACACTACTAGTTTGACTACTGCCGGTGACAGTCACTCCCTCGGGATGCCGGTTGATATTATTTTTGTAGTATACAAGGCTATCAAAACCATTATCAGCATTGATGTAATAGGAGGCCACATAGTCCATGGAGGGGTCGGCACAACGCCAAGCGTTGTCATAGTAGTCGGTATTGTAGGCATTGTCGACGCCAGCAACCAGAATGGCACGCGAGAGATAGCTGTCATCCACGAAGTTATATCGCTCATAATAGATAGTTTTCTCTATAACGCCACGGAGAGTTGTGGTATCACGAGCCGAGAGACGACCTTGATAGCAATCGGGCAACAGGTCATCGGTGCTCCATGTAGTATAATAAAGGTCGGTAACATGGTCGTCAAGCATGTAGTAACCTTCATGCATCACATTGTTGACTGGCAACGAACTGGGGAAAGCCGGCATACGATTGTCATCACCCACAAGCAATATGTAGGTAGGTGCTGGGGTTTCATTGGTTGCATTGTCATACATCTGCTTCAACGTCGCCGTGATAGAGCTAGCCGTTGTACCGTTGGCAATATATTCAACATCGACCATCATGCCCTGCATACGTTTCCAGTCAACGAAGTCGTCAATGGCGGTACAAGCAAGTGCCTGCGGTACCAAAACAACCATACGCACAGGTGCGGTAGTGGAGACAGCCTTGGCATTGGTAAAGAGCCGGTTGATAGTAGGTTCCGGGGCAAAAGCCGGTGTCTGGTAACGCTCATAATGCTTAAGCGTAGCACCAGCATCACTGCCGACAAAGTTCGCGGTGACCTCAGCACTACGGCAAACTATCATCTTACCACTAACAGGGTTGATGCGTACAGGCGAATAAGTTAGTTGAGCATAGCGACGGTCACGGCCTACACCAAGCAGCGTAACCTCGGCCAAAGAGCGTCCAAAATAATCATCTGTTGAATAAATGTTCTCATCGAAGTAGAACGGCTGTTCACGGTCACTCTTGATTCGAGCTGGCTGGAGTGGCATCGGCTGTCCTGCAGGTAAATCAATGGTGTCGAAAATAGCATTCTCAACCGAAACCACTATTTCATCACAGAAAGGAACAGTCAACAAAGATCCCATAACGGGGATGGCCGGTGCACCTAGTTCACCGCCGGAGATGTAACCGTCGGCACTTAGTGTCAAATAGTCACCAACGCTGACCTCAACTATCGGATTACCGTAATGCAACTTAACCTGGTCGAAATTATCTACCAAGATACGTTGAGCTGTCACTGGAACAGAGACAAGCAAGAACGCCGATATCAAGACGAATACTTTTTTCATATATTAAACATTTTACTTATTTCGTGATTAGGGGCCTGTATGGTCATGTATTCATGTGTAACAGGGTGCTCGAAACTAATACTGTGGGCGTGTAAAGAGATACTGCCATCGGGATTACTACGCTCAGCACCATATTTGAGGTCACCTTTGATTGGGCATCCGATGTTTGCCAACTGGCATCGTATTTGATGGTGGCGACCTGTGTGGAGGTTGATATCAAGTAAATGGTATCCTCCATCGCTGACAGCGATTTCACGGTACTCTAGACGAGCAAGTTTTGCATTGGGACGGGCAGACCCGAAGACATAACTCTTATTGCGTTCCTCATTCTTAATAAGCCAGTTCTCAAGAGTACCCATGGGTAGTGGTGGGGCATTTTTGACAACAGCCCAATAATGTTTCTCTATCTCGCGAGTACGTACTTTGTCAACCATTCGGCTGAGTGCCTTGGATGTTTTTGCCAACAAGACCACTCCACTCACTGGACGATCTAGACGGTGAATGACTCCACAATAGACTTGGCCGGGTTTATTGTCGCGCTCCTTTATAAATGCTTTGACAAGGTCAGCCAGGCTGGGGTCTCCAGTCTTGTCACCTTGGGTGATCTGGCCGGGTAGTTTGTTAATAGCCAGCAGGTGATTGTCTTCGTACAGTATCTGGTCGGCAATAGTCATATATGCACAAAGAGGGTAAGGTAGACGAAAACGAAGGGGGTTGCAATGAGTAGACTATCGAAACGATCGAGGAACCCACCATGCCCTGGCATAATACTTCCACTATCTTTCATACCTACTGAACGCTTCAGCATACTCTCAACCAAGTCACCAAGGGTGTCGATGACACTGCATATCAGCCCCATCACCAACCAGTGGTACCATGCGATAGCACTGTTGAACAGAGGTCCAATAAAGACAGCCACCAGCAGGGTGATTACCACACCGGTAATGGTTCCCTCCCATGTCTTACCTGGCGAATGGCGGACCCACATCTTGTGTTTTCCATAAAGCGATCCACCCATATAAGCGCCGTTATCGTTCATCCACACCATAATAAGTACCATAACAAGAGCACTATAGTTAATATGCAGCCATGTCATCAGTCCCAATGGAATAGCCGCATAGAGCATAGGAGTCATGGTATAGGCAGCCTCACGGAAAGGTTGTTCACTATGGTTCCAAAGCTGGAGGATGGCACAAAGAGCAAAAACAACCGGCAAGAGAGTGATTGCCATCCACATGAAAGCAAAACCATAATTCGCCTCCATAACTGGCACCAAGGCAATCAATAAAAGTGATATTACTGTCAGAGTATAACCCAATGGACGACTGGGGGTGGCGCCTTGTTGACCCACTATACGGAAAAACTCAAAAGTACAACCACATGCTACAAAAAGCAAAAATGAAGTCAGGATGAGACCTCCTATAGTCTTATTTCCCAGCAAATCACCACTAAAGATGCAGCCCAAAAACAATACCACATAGACTACCGCACTGACGGTTCTTATCCAAAAGTTCTTCATACCTCCTCGAAGTCTTGACTGTTATCATTATCGGAGTTATCGGATGTCTCCGTGTTCTCAGTATCCTCGGACGTCTCAGACACTTCGGGATTCTCCCAAGGACGTGGACCATAGATTCGTTCCAAGTCTTCGCGGAATAAAACTTCTTTGTCATACAGTTGCGCCGCCAGTTCATCAAGTTGCTCGCGGTGACTGAGTAGCAGTTCTTTGGCCTTTGCATAAGCCTCCTCAACCATACGGCGCACCTCACGGTCGATCATCTCGGCAGTTTTCTCACTGAAGGGTTTGGCAAAACTATACTCACTTTGACCCGTTGAGTCATAGAAACTGATGTTGCCCACTTCAGGACTCATACCGTAGTAAGTCACCAATGCCTGCGCCATCTTGGTGGCACGCTCGATGTCATTAAGCGCTCCCGTACTGATCTTCCCATATACAATCTCCTCCGATGCACGACCAGCCATCAGACTTGTCATTTCATCGAACATCTGCTCATAAGTGGTAATCTGACGTTCCTCGGGGAGATACCAGGCTGCACCGAGAGCCTTGCCTCGCGGCACAATGGTCACCTTCACAAGCGGATTAGCCCATCGCAGCAACCAACTGACCGAAGCATGACCCGATTCGTGGTAGGCAATGGTATGCTTCTCCTGGTCGGTAAGCACCTTGGTACGTTTCTCCAACCCACCGACAATTCGATCAACGGCATCAAGAAAGTCCTGTTTCTCTACCACCTTTTTATTCTTGCGAGCAGCCACGAGTGCAGCCTCGTTACATACATTGGCTATGTCGGCTCCCGAGAAGCCAGGTGTCTGTTTGGCCAAGAAAGAACGATCCACAAACTCCTCACTTGACTTATCTCTATTGAGCTTAAGGTTCTTCATATGGACAGCAAAGATGGCCTTGCGCTCCTCCAAGTCAGGTAGTTCAACGTAGATCTGACGGTCGAAACGACCGGCACGCAACAAAGCCTTATCCAGCACATCGGCACGGTTGGTAGCTGCCATAACGATAATGTTGGTATTGCTTGAGAAGCCATCCATCTCGGTAAGCAACTGATTGAGCGTACTCTCGCGCTCGTCGTTGCCACCCGTGATAGCCTTGCCACGAGCACGGCCTACAGCATCAATCTCATCAATAAAGACAATACACGGTGACTTTTTCTTGGCTTCTTCAAATAGGCCACGCACACGTGAAGCACCCACACCGACAAACATTTCAACAAACTCCGAGCCACTCATACTGAAGAACGGCACACCGGCCTCACCAGCCACTGCTTTAGCCAACAGAGTCTTACCCGTTCCTGGAGGGCCAACCAGCAATACACCCTTGGGTATCTTTCCACCCAAGTCAGTGTAGCGTTTGGGGTTCTTCAGGAAGTCAACCACCTCCATCACCTCTTCCTTGGCTCCAGCCAGACCTGCCACATCTTTGAATGTGACATTATTCTGCTTGGTAGCATCATATTGCTTGGCGGTACTACGTCCGAACCCGAACAGGCCGAAACCACCACCATTATTATCGCCTCCCATTTGTCGACGACTGATGGCACCCATAATCCAGAAGAAGAAGAGCAACATCAGTAGCGGACCAAACCAAATCAACAACTCACGCCAAGCATTGCTGCGCTTCTCAATCTTGTAACTAATATGCTTACCCGTACGCTCTTCGACAATAGAAAGCTCCTTATCGAAATGCTCCAGGTTACCGATGCTGTAGATGTAGTATCCCAGCGGGCCCGGTGCACCGGTGATGTTACGCGTGATAATATCACCATAGGTCACCGTGTCGCGGCGGGCCACCTCCGATTTAATACGGATTTGGGCCACCTCTTGGTTGATGACGGTTATACTCTCATAATCCCCCTTCTCGAGGATGGGCTCCAAACGATCCCATGTAATCTCACGTTTTGATGATGAACTGCCGCTGCCACCAAACAACGACCACACCAAAACCAGCATTATGACACCGTAGACGATGTAAAGCACACGACTCCCTTTGGGGCGTTTGCCCTGATTATTGGGACGTTGCGGTCGCTGCGGATTTGTATTATTTGTCTGTTGAGCCATATTCTTTTGTTATTATTTGCTCGTAAGTGTCACCTCCTCGCCATCGCTCCAGAGTTCGTCAAGACGGTAAAAAGCACGTTTCGCCTTCTGGAAGATATGCACCACCACGTCAAAGTAGTCCATCAAGATCCACTCGGCATTCATATAGCCCTCTACCTTGTGGGGATTGAGACCGGTAGCTTTCTTGACAGTCTCGTGGACGGCATCGCTCAGTGCGCTGACATGCGACGGCACGTTGCCGCTGGCGATGACGAAATATTCCGCCGGAGCACCATGGACTTTACGTAGATCGAGGATACGCACATCCTCGGCCTTCTTCTCATCTAATATCTGTGCCGCCAGACGGGCCAGCACCAATGATTCCTTTTCGTTATTCATCTATTCTATTATGTTCGCATTCAAAACTCTCACTCCCTCCTGTTCTTCCAACTCCACCCGCACATATCGTTCCGGCAACAACTCTTCTACCTTTTCCGTCCATTCCGTGAAGCAGTAGCATCCACTGTAGAAGTACTCTTCGTAGCCGATGTCGTAGGCCTCGGCGACCGACTTCATCCGGTAGAAGTCGAAATGGTAGACAGGCTCGCCTTCCGCCGTAGAGTACTCATTCACGATGGCGAAGGTGGGGCTGCAAACGTTGTCCTTCACACCCAACACGGCACACAATTCCTTGATCAACGTGGTTTTGCCGACTCCCATCTTGCCAAAGAAGGCGAAAAAACGGTCGTCCACAAATGTCGATAGCAACTTTCGTGCCACTTCGTGCAACTGCCCTATGTCCGATATCTCAACTTTCAAAACTGACACCAATCACTTGACACAAACCACTATCTCAATCTATCGGCGGCGCGCACCTTGGCTTCGTCACGCTTAATGCCACGATGAGCCAGCACCAGGAATATCAACGACACGATGGGTGCATAGGCACCGATGTACCATGTCACATCCAGATCGTTGCTATGGAAGTACTGCATCAGCGTCTTACCGTAGGCATCCACCGCCCAGAAGAAGAGCATGAAAACATAGGCAACGTTGAGCAGGAAGACCACAGCCACCATGCGCATCTGACGTACGCGGTTGGCATATAGGAATATGCACACCACAGCAAAGACCGCTGTCAAGGCTGCCAACACCACAAGGGGCCACGACTGGAAGCCACTCTCGCGCTGCCCGAAATCGAATGCCGCCTCGCCATCCTGGTATTGACCCAGCATGTCGGGATTGCTCTTGGCCAGCAGGTCCAGCTCGGCATTGACCGTCTGCTGGGTCGTCGGCAGGTCGAGGGCATAACGCGCCACAGGCGTCATGAAACACAGCGCCAGGCAGCAGGCTGCAAGCACCAACCATAAGGATTGAATTCTCTGTATCATCGTTCTAATTTCAATTATATTCCTGAACCATCATTTGGCCTTCAGGCCGTTTTCCAACACCTCGGCTGCACGGCGACCCTTGTCGACCACTGTAGCAGACTTGACAAACATAAAGCCGGGGTTGCCGCGCATCATGGTCTCAATGGCGGTAGCATCGGCAAAGAGGTAGTCAAGCCCCTCGATCTTGTTCTCGTAGAGCCAGTTCTGCACCTCTTCGGCCAGTGCCGATGTGAGCATCACGATACGCACCTCGTTCTCTTCGGCCAGCCGCAGGGCGGCCCGGATCTCAAACAGACCCTTGCGGTTGAGCTTGTCCAAGTGGTGCACGGTGACGATGAACAGACCCTCTTCGTCGGACAACATGTCGACAGCATGGTCTTCACCCTCGAGGTCGATCATCGAGAAACCGGGGGCTGCAATCTCGCGAGGGTCAATCACACGGCTGCTCTCCCACTCCCATTGTTCGGCCCAGAGGCTGTCCTTCATCTTCTCCATCAGCAGGGCCGACTCGAATTCCTCGGTCTCACCGGTCTCCATGTTGCGATAGGTCACATAGCTCTTCGGGCCCTCTGTGTTGTCGAGATCCATCATCCGGTTGCCCACCTTCCAGGGTCGGAAGTCGATGACAGGCTCGTGTTTGATGTTATACATGCCGAAAATGAGCATCGCTGCCACGGCACCGATGAAAATCAGTCCGTCGCGCTCGAAACGACGCTTGCGGCGCAGGTTACGCGTCAGCACAATCCACACCGTGGGCACATCGAGGATGATATTCTTCCAGAAGGTCTGCCAGTTGGTGAGCTTCACGGCATCGCCGAAGCAACCGCAGTCGGTCACCTTGTTGGTCAACGCGTCGATGAACGTCGTCACCGTGAAAAACAGCATCATCAGCGCCAGCAGCCAGGCCGACAGGCGCCGGTAGGCATTGGTGATGAGCAGCACGCCCACCAGGAACTCGGCGCAGATCAGCGCCATCGACAGCACACCGGCCAGCGGCAAGGCCCACTCGAAAGTCATCCCGCCGATGCTCCAGGCCGTCATATACTCCTGCACCTTGAACGAGGTGCCCATCGGATCGACGCCCTTGACAAACGACGAGAACAAAAACACTAAACCCACAAACCAGCGGGCCAACACATTGAGCGCGTAATTCAGTTTCGTATCTTTCATATCTTTCTAACTTTTCATTATTTAGTTCTCACCAGACAGAACAGTGAGTAGTTGATGATGTCCATATAGCCTCCCTCGACTCCCTCGCTGACCAGCGTGACGCCCTGATTGTCCTCGATCTGCTTTATGCGGCGCAACTTCATCAGTATCAGGTCCACCATCGAACTGATACGCATCTCGCGCCAAGCCTCGCCGTAGTCGTGGTTCTTCGACATCATCAGGTCGACCGTCCGGTTCATGTACTTGTCGTAGAGCGACATAGCCTCGTCCAGCGGCAGTTCCATCGGGGCATCCTTCTGCGCTCCGCCCTCCAACTCCTGCTGTATCAGCGCCATGGTGGCGTAGTTGACCATAGCGACAAACTCGCCTCGCAAGTCGTCGCCCACCAGGTTCTCGCCACTCTCCTCCACACTCCTGATTCTATTTGCTTTGATAAAAATCTGATCCGTCAGCGATGGGAGTCGCAGCACACGCCACGACGTGCCGTAGTCGCGCGTCTTCTTCTCGAAAAGTGCACGGCACAGCGCCGCCTCGTGCTCGATCTCCTGTCGTGTAGTTAACAATGCGTCGTTTTTAGTCATATCTAGTTAATAACGACGCCACTTTCGTTTTATTGCATTAAAATATCAATAAAACATAAAAAATACATTAACCTTTAATCATCAACCATTAAGCATTATAGGCATGCATACCGCCCAGAAGAAGATTGACGCCGAAATAGGTCACCGCAACGCTGAGCAGCGCCATGAGGCAGTAGAGGTAGAACACCCACGAACGACGCAGCACATTCTGATGCAGGGGGACGGCATAGATGATGAGTGTGATAAGTGCCCACACCTCCTTCGGATCCCATGACCAGTAGTTGCCCCACGAGATATTGGCCCACACGGCCCCGATGATGATGCCAACGGCCAGCAGCGTCACCGCAGGATATAACAGCAAGGCGATTAATCGGCGGTAGTTATCCTCCCGCGTAATCAGACCCGCCGCACCCAGCAGCGCCACGAAGAAGAAGAGGGCATAACTGCACATGATGACAGCCACATGGAGGGTAAGCAGGGGCGAATTGAGCACAGGCATAAGGTTGGTCACCGGCGGGTTACTGCCGCTCATCATGGCCACCAGCAGGCAGAATCCCATAACCATCATGCCGGCAGGTTGCACCATCGGATACCTGCGCTGCATCGACAGCGTCACCAGACCCGCCACAAGCGCCATCAGATTCATCGAGTCGAAACCTCCTGCCATGGGAGCATGCCCGCCGACAATCCAGCGCAGAACGAATATCAGCAGCAGGAAAGCCGTCAGAAGCGCCACCCACACAATGGACACGGCACGCATCCACAGCGCTTGCCGATCCGTGCGCAGGAGGGTGAATGCAAAGAAAAGGAGGCCGATGGTGATGCTGACCATCGCCAGCCAGCGGCCTGTCGTCAGCGTGTTGTAGAGTCGCTCGACCCCCACGCGGAACTCCGACGGACGATAGTGCTTCTCCTGATAACGGCGTGTCTGTTTGAAAGCCGTTTCCAGCGTCTCGTAGTCGCCCTCCACCACCAGCTGCTGGAAGTAGCCGATGCTGCGTCGCACAAAGAGATACTCGTCGGAATCAACGTTTAGCGGCAGAGCGTCATTCTGGCCGTACCAGCCGAGGGTGCCGCTGCTGTCGACGATGGGGTATATCTTCAGCATTTTGCCCGACAGGAGCATGCGCACCAAGCTCTGC
>JAEEGL011315474.1_pt1 | contig 26172 bp, 22 predicted proteins | sample 9134231 | NCBI WGS metagenome assembly JAEEGL01 (sample SAMN16246548, study PRJNA631951) | gut metagenome | biome: gut microbiome; feature: rumen; material: fiber-attached | host: Bos | place: Iran: Karaj | collected 2018-10
CGTCACCGCCTTGGATTTCATGGTGGAGAAGATGACCGCCACGCCCCTGACCGACGAACAACGGAACGAGTTAGCTAAACTGTGCCAGCAGGTAGTGGAAGAACCCACCAAGCGCGGCTTCCGCGTGAAACTTGTCATATAACTACCAATTTTTCATTCCCTTTGCCGCCGAAACAACAATCTAACTTATAATGGGACAAAAAGAAGACAACCTTTTTATGCGAAATGGGTGTCTAAAAATTTACAGTTAATTATTAAATTTTCAAATTAAAATTTTAAGTACCTGGTTTTCAATGGCAAAAAAAAAGTACAAAACTCTTGACAAAAGCGTTTTGTTGTTGTATCTTTGTAGCCTCAATAAAACCAAAATTATGAAGAGAGAAAAGAAGAATCCAATCGACGAAGCCAGAAGATACGTAGCCAATGCAAAGGAGGTTATCGAAAAGGCCAACTACGACAAGGAATGTAAAATATATATGGACAAGAAGTACGTCAAGATGGCGGGAAATACTTTGTGGAATGGTTGTCTTGTTGCATTAGATGCTGTGCTTCCCGTTCGTGAAGGCAAAGGTCGCCCATCCATAGAAAAATACAAGGAGGCTGCGGGCAAGCGCGACCGAAAACTATTGGCTGCCATTTTGGCTGGTTACGACACCCTACATCTATCAATGGGATATGATGGAAATCCAGACAAAAAAGTTTGCGATGCAGCATTCGAAAGAGCAAACGCTATTATTGACCGATGTGCCAAACTTTTGCCGAAAACGGAATGTGCTTGATTTGAGAACCTTATTTGCCGATTAACTTTAAGACAAAACGCCAAAACGTGTTTTTGTACCTGCGGACAAACGGGATGCAGTAAATGATGCCGCCGAATCCCTTATAAAGCCGCGCCACGTTGGGATTTTTCGATCCGTTGAAATCCAAATGGATGCCTGTCCCGGCATGGTCGCGTATGTAATTGTTCAGCAGGAGAAACATCGGCTTGTATCTTGATTGCTCATTATCACGACCGGAAAACCAGAACCAACGACGAATGCCGTCCTTCACGAAAAGGGCGCCCGCAGCCAACTTTCCTTCAGGAGTTCGAATACCGTAAATCTCCAACAACCCTCTGTTTGACAGAATGTTAGCGACAATTTCCAAAATTTCATAATCCTGTTCTTGATAGTGGACAGCCTCTTCATGACCACGATTATGGCGAAACAAATCAATGATATCACCTATTTGCTCCTCACCGACAGTGACCTGGCATTGCCCCTTCTCTCCAGCCTTGATGTTTCGTTTCGTGTTTTCGTGGAAATTACTACAAAGCTCATTATAAGGATTTTGTAAATCAAGAAAATAGGAAACATAGTAATCGTCATAGATTTTCTGAGCGGTTTCCATTTCGTTTAGCAGCACATCAGCCAAAACATATTGCTTGGCAACCTCATTCATGAAACGGTCAATCTCACTGCCTGTAAGTTCGTAATTGGAAAAGATGCCCATCTGTGGCATGAAGAAAGGTGTGTAAACATATTTTAACACTCCTTTTTTGCGAGTAGGGAGCGGCATTACAACTTGATAGTCATCGTCAACGAGTGCATGCCACGTACCATCGCCCGTGAGCAAATCCAACATTTCGTATTCTGCGAAAACCGTGGAGAACAAACTGTTACGTACAGTCTGGTTCCATTTTTCGGGATCGATTTCGGAATGTTTGAGGTAACGGATCATCACACAAAATGTTCGGCGATGCGTTGCATTTCGGAGGAAACGTTGTTGTTTTCGTACAAAATGCCGTAAATAGTCTCCACAATTGGGATTTCCGCACCGATTTTCTTGTTGATTTCGTGCACGCAGCGGCAGGCGGTGTAGCCCTCCGACACCATGCGCAGCTCCAACAGCGACACGCGCACCGACAAACCGTGGCCGATCATGATGCCGAACAGACGGTTGCGACTGAAGGTGGAATAGGCGGTCACGAGAAGGTCGCCGAGATAGACAGAATCGGAAATATGGCGGTTTTCGTTGGGATAGACTTCAGACACGAAATATTTCATCTCCTTCACGCAGTTGGCCACGTAGGCCGCGATGAAGTTGTCGCCATAGCCGAGGCCGCTGTAGATGCCTGCGCCGAGAGCGTAGATGTTTTTCAGTACGATGGAGAGCTCCGCGCCCATCACATCGCTGGAGACAGAGGTTCGGCAGTAGCGCGTAGTGAAGAATTTAGCAACGGTTTCCGCAAGTTCCTGATTGGTGGAGGCAGCGGTCAGGAAGGTGAACTTCTCCTGTGCAATCTCCTCCGCGTGCGAAGGCCCGCTGATGATACATAGCTGATCCAGAGGCACTTTGAACTGCGACTGCATGTAGTCGCTGATGAGCTGCATGGTCTCCGGCACAATACCTTTGACCGCGAGGATGATCTTTTTTTTGGAGAGTTGGGAACGCTTGAGAGGCTCCAATGTCTTGTGGAGATAGGCGGACGGCGTGACGATGATAACATAGTCGGCGCGCGCCACGGTAGTGCGGATATCGGTGCTCACCTTCACGTCTTCGGGGTTAATGAAGACAGAACTGAGGTATTTGGGGTTATGTCCGTATTTGATAATGCTTTCTGCAATGGCTTCCTGGCGGACCCACCAGTGGATGTGTTCCAAGTTGACCGAGATAATCTTCACAATAGCGGTCGCCCAACTGCCGCTGCCAATCACCGCCACCCGATACCGGGCGCGTGACTTCTTGCTGCGAGGCGCTATTGCAGGAGATAGATGTTCATTCGTCATTTTAACTTTTTTTAAGCGTGCAAAGATACAATATTTTTTGGTATTTTTGCTTTTTTAATTCGCTAACAATTCTACTTGTTGATAATGAAGACTTTAGACTTCAGACTTGAGACTTGAAACCCGAAACCCTGTACTTTATGAAAAACATACGACTTTTATGGTTATTCCTCCTGATCTTCGCATTTGCGGGTGTGAACGCACAGGTGGTGCTGGATTTTGACGAAAAATACGCGCAGGAAATGCTGAAACCGGGTACGCCAGCTCCCGATTTCCAACTGCAAACACCAGATGGCAAAACGGTGAAATTCAGCGAATTCGCAAAGGGAAAGTTTGTCGTCATCGATTTCTGGGCCTCCTGGTGCCCCGACTGCCGCAAGGATTTGCCCGAAATCATCCGCCTTTACCACCAGTTCCACAAGAACGGGGTGGAATTTCTCGGGGTCTCCTTCGACACGGACAAGGAGAAATGGACGGACTATATTGCCCAGTCCGGCGTTCCCTACACACAGGTGAGCGAGCTGAAGCGGATGAACAATTCGGAGGTGGCCAAGGCATACGGTGTGAAGTGGATTCCTTCTATTTACCTTATTGGTCAGGACGGCAAAGTGCTGGTTAGTACGGTTTTATCGTACAAGATTGAGAATGTGCTGAACAGACTCGATTCAAGACGCATTAGCAATTATTTTTCTATGTTATATGGAGGCGGTGTGGTTGACACGATTTCCATCGATGGCAGCAAGGGCAAGTTATGGGCTGAATCATACAAGCCATACCTTGATCCCGGTCAGCGTTGTGATTTGGTGATTATGTGCCATGGACTGAACTGCGACCACGATTTTCAATTGATGCGAAGCATTGAAACACGGTTAAGGGAAGAGGGATTTGCCACACTAACGTTCGATTTCAACGGGCACGGCAAGAGCGATGGCCTTTTCTCCGAGATGACCATTCCCAATGAGATAGAAGATCTGGAGCAGGTGCTGGCATACGCGCAGGATTTGCGCTTCGTGCGCAACATCGCGTTAGTGGGCCATTCGCAAGGCGCGATCGTGGCGGCGATGGTGGCAGGCAAGCATCCTGAGGAGATCAAGGCGGTGGTGGCATTGGCACCGGCCTCTTCCGTGCGCGACGACATCGCCCGCGGCAACCTCTTCGGCATCGAATTCAACCCGTTGGATCCGCCCGACAGCCTCGTGCTGAACAATGGCATCGCCATCGGAAGACGCTACCTCAAAACCGCTTTCCGTCTGCCCATTTTCGAAACTTCAGCCAAATACCAAGGTAGCGCGTGCGTCATACAAGGCAACGGTGACCGGCTTGTGCCCTACACTTGCGGAGAGCGCTTCCACCAAATGTGGGAGAATAGCGAATATTACGAATTGGAATACTACGACCACAATTTCACGAACTGCATCTTCCGCCCAGCGGAGATCACAGTCGATTATTTGAAGAGAACTTTACAACCGAAATAGGTCTCTATAGATTGTCACCGCGCAACGCACGATAACGATTACGTGCCTGAACCACGTAGAGGCTGTCGCTGTAGTCTTTGAGGATTTTCTGGTAATACTCCATTGCCTGGGAGATGTCTTTCAGGTAATATTCATACAGTTCGGCCAACTGAAAAACCGCATCGTCGGCCAGAAGCTGATCGCCGTACTTTTCAATCACCTCCTTGAGCAGTCTCTCCGCTTCGAGATAGTTTTTCTGTTTGATGAGGATAAGTGCCTTTTGGTAGAGCGCATCGTCCACCAAAGAGCCGAACGGAGAGAGGATCACCACAGAATCGAGCGCACGCAACGCCTCGTCATCCTTGTTCTGAAAAATCAGGAATTCAGCTTTGGCGTACATCCTCAGAGCCAAATTGCCCTCGGAATTGCTGAAAAGTGCCATCGTGGTGTCGCTTTCATCCTCTTCTTCCTCCTCGTCCAGATTGTCGGAAATCAGCATAGAAGAGTAGATGGCATCGTTGGCAATGAGCTTGGTGGTGGCGGCGGCCAGCACGTCCAACTGACTCTTCGCCCAATTGAACTCCCCGATGTAGAACGACAATTTGGCGTTTTTGAACTTCGCCTCGTTGCCTAACACATCATTGGGCATATCCTTATCCACTTGCGAATAGTTGAGCGAAGCATCCCAAACGTTACCCGTATAGAGCTGAACATCAGCAAGGTCGATCTTGTATTGGTTTTTCTCCTTGGTATCGCGGGTGGCGGCCATCGCTTGGTTGAGCACATCCATCGCTTCCTGGGGCTTGTTGACGTAAAAGGCCAGCAGATGGGCATACTTGCGAATCCAGTCCATCGTACCGGAGTGAATGCCGTTCTCCTCCAGCGCCTTGCGGAAATCCTGCTCCAGATTGACGGCATCCACCATTTTCACGGGAGAAGATTCAATCAGCTGCATATACTTGACATCCAGGATTTTCATCTTGGCCTGCACATAGTTATGCGCATCTTCCCCCTGTTTGATGACGTAGTTCAGCGCATCTATGGCAGTGTTATAATCGTGATTGGCAGCCGCGACAGTGGCCAGTTCGTAGGTGAAAACGCCTTCCGTTTTCAACCGTTTGTCCAATGCCTTGGCCAATATGAAGGCCTCTTCGTAATCTTTATGCAATTGGCTGATCCAATACAACTCTTTGATACAGAGTATATTGTTGGGATATTTCTGTGAAAACTTCTGCAACGCCGTACGAATGTTCATGTACTGCGTGTTGTCCTCGTCATCCATCAGCAAATCCTGAATGGCCGTCTGCACGTCATTCTGGTACTTTTCGTTGTCGGTTTTGACCAACGAGATAATCTCATCAATAATTTTGTCATCCTGATGGAGGAGTTTATAGACGCTTATCAGGTTTTTGGACAGATACTGTTCATTATTGAGCAGTTTCCGGCCTTTGAGGATGGTCTCGGCGGCATATTCGTACTTGCCGCGCGACATGAAGGCGTTGTTCAACTCACTGACAGCAGTCTCCTTCGCCTGCAGGTTTTTCAGACACTCCTGATAGATTTTTTCAGCTTTGGCATTGTCGCCGGCACGCTCATAGACAAACCCCATGTCCACCTTGTAACGTTGCACATTGGGGAAGGCTTTCACCTGTTTTTTCAGCATTTTCTCTGCCGCGTCGTAGCGTTCCAGCTCCAAAAGAGCGTGGTAATAGTAATAGTAGATGTATGAATCGGGCTTTTTGTTGTGAATTTTCTCAAAAAGCTCCGCTGCCTTGTCGTATTCCTTGTCGCGGTAATACTGCAAAGCAAGCTGCTCTTCCTGGCCTTGCTGCGCGATGGCAGCACCGCCGCAGGAGAAGAGCAGCATGATGATAATGAACAGTCTTTTCATCCGGTTTTAGTCGATAATATCGAAACGGGTGTAAGGACGAAGCACTTCGGGGATGACGATGCCCTTTTCCGTCTGGTTATTCTCCAGCAGGGCGGCGAGAACGCGCGGCAGGGCAAGGGCACTACCGTTGAGCGTGTGCGCGAGTTTCGTCTTGCCAGTAGCATCTTTGTATCTCAGTTTCAGACGGTTGGCCTGATACGATTCGAAGTTGGAGACAGAGCTGACCTCCAGCCATTTCTGCTGGGCTTTGGAATAGACTTCCAGATCATAGGTCAGCGCGGAGGTGAAGCTGATGTCGCCGCCACAGAGACGCAGCACGCGGAACGGCAAACCGAGCTTGGTGAGCAGGCTCTTGCCGTGGTTGGTCATTTCCTCAAGAGTCTTGTAAGAGCGGTCGGGATGCTCGATGGTCACAATCTCGATTTTATCGAACTGGTGCAGACGGTTGAGACCGCGCACGTCCTTGCCGTAGGAACCGGCTTCGCGACGGAAACAGGCGGAATAAGCGCAGTTCTTCAAAGGGAAGTCGCTCTCTTTGAGGATGACATCGCGGTAGATGTTGGTGACGGGCACCTCAGCGGTGGGGATCAAATAGAAGTTGTCAACCTGGCAATGGTACATTTGTCCCTCTTTATCAGGCAGTTGACCTGTGCCGTACGCGGAATCTTCGTTCACCATGTAGGGCGGTTGGATTTCCACGAAACCCGCAGCGGTGGCCTCGTCAAGGAAGAAGTCGATAAGGGCGCGTTGCAGACGGGCGCCTTTGCCCTTATAGACGGGGAAGCCGGCACCGGTGATTTTGGTACCGAGTTCGAAGTCGATGATGTCGTATTTCTTCACCAGTTCCCAGTGAGGCAGAGCGCCTTCCGGCAAGTTGGAGGCATCGCCTTCAGTGTAAACGACTTCGTTGTCCTCAGCGCCTTTGCCGGGTTTCACGGCGGCATTAGGCAGGTTGGGCAGCAGCACCATCTTGCTTTGCAGCAGTTCCTCCTGTTCTTGCAGTTTGGCGCGATCCACGCGCTCGCTCTCCTTCAGCGTAGCCATCTCAGCCTTAAGCGTTTCGGCCTCTTCGCGCTTGCCTTCCTTGAAGAGCTGTCCGATTTTCTTCGCACCCTGATTCTGAGCCATCAGATTGTCGTCGATTTTCTTCTTCAGATTGCGATTCTCGGTATCTAAATCACGGATCTCAGCCACGAGTTCCGTAGCGTCGAAATTCTTGATTTTCAGTCTGTCAATAACTTCCTGCGGGTTTTCTCTTAAAAGTTGAATCTGTAACATCGTCTTGAAATTTTAAGGGTGCAAAGATACGATTTTTCAAAAATGTCAGGGCAAATGTTTTACGCCCTCACATAACTCGTCTCCCGCAGCAGCCGGAAGTTCTCGGGCTCCACCTCGTCGTGGATGAATTCGCGGGCGAGGCTCTCCTTGCCGTTGTCGTCATACTCATATTCCGCCCAACCGGTGATTTCGCCATTCTTGTCATACATCATGTTCTTCACCACAAGATCGCCTTCGTAAGCCATCGTGATGCGGCGGTACGAGTCCAGATCCTCCTCCACAATCTCTGTCTGGTGCCCCTCTTCGTCGAAGGTACGCAAAACCTTGGCAATCAGCGTCATGTCGTAATTGTAAACAAGGTCTTTGATTCGGTCGCCGTGCTCATTGTAGGTAAACTCGTAGGTACGGCGGTCGTTGTTCTGCACCTCATCGCGGGAATAGACAGCCACTTGGCCTTTTTCATCATATTGATAATGATGGATATAGAGCGGATTTCCATAATCATCGTTCTCGGTCACCGTGTCAGGACGGCCGTTCACATACGTGGTCGTTTTCTCCACATAGTCCAGCTTTCCATTCACGTAAACCTCCTGTTTCACAGGCAGATTGGCCGCATCATAATAATATTTGGTGACATATTCGTCGGAAGCATCGCCGTAATAGTTCGACTGGACCGACAAACGGTGTTCCCCGTCATATTGGTTTACGGTCTTTTGCAGGAGGATATGGTCTTGATCGTACTGCTCGGTCTGCAAAAGATTCCCATTGTCGTCATACGTGTTGACGGTCAGCGTGTTAAGAGAGCCATCGGGTTCATAGCGTTCTTCGCGCACAATTCGTCCTTGGTCGTCATATTCGGCAAAACCTTCCGTATATTCCACAGGTTCAATATCTTGCGCGTCATAACCGACCCGCTGGTATTCTTTCTTGATGATTTTGAGACTTTTCATTGTTCTGGGTTTTAAAAGTTGGGGCAAAGATACATTTTTTAGTTTAAAGTTTCAGGTTTCCAAAAATACATCTTATTTCGGACAGAACGAGAATAAAGCCAAATCAACTTTCTTTTTGCATACCGCAACTACCTGATAAACAGACCTAGAAGAAGAAAGAAAGTGGACACGGACTTTCTTTCTTGCTTTCAGGGTGCGTACGGTTGTATCTTTGCCACCGAAACCAGATCTGATAAAACAACCGAAAGTCAAACCATTCATTAAAATTGATCATTATGGCTATTATCAAACAAGTCGGCATCGGCCGCAAAGCATCCGGTACCATTGACGGTATCACCTATGTAACCCGTAACGGTGTCACCCACGCCCTTTCACCCCCCCACCATGCCTGCCCGCATCTTCGTGACCGTTTAAGCCAAAAAAGGCGACCCTCACGAGCCGCCTTTTTTGATAACAGGTTTCAATCGGATTATCCGAGGAACGGGTAGCCGTAGTCCGTGGCGGGGACGTAGGTTTCCTTGATGCAGCGGGCACTGATCCAGCGGACGAGGTTGAGCATGCTGCCAGCCTTGTCATTGGTACCGGATGCGCGGGCGCCGCCGAAGGGTTGACAACCCACCACTGCTCCTGTGGGCTTGTCGTTGATGTAGAAGTTGCCGGCGCAGTGGCGCAGAATGTTCTCGGCTTGGATGATGGCATAACGGTCGCGGGCGATGATAGAGCCGGTGAGTGCGTACGGGGAGGTCTCGTCGCAAACGTGCAACATCTCTTCGTATTTGTCGTCTTCATAGACATACACTGTGATGACCGGTCCGAAGATTTCCTCGCGGATGGACTCGTAATCCGTGGTCTTGGCCAAAATGATGGTGGGGTCCACGAAGTAGCCGACAGACTTGTCATAGTTGCCACCGAGCACGATTTCAGCATCCTTGGAAGCTTTGGCGCGGTCGATGTAACCCGCGATGTTGTCGAAAGATTTCTCGTCGATGACGGCGTTCACGAAGTTGGAGAAGTCGCGGACATCACCCATCTTCACGGTCTTCATCATGTCTTTAATATGTTTCAGCGTCTCAGCCCAGATGGATTTGGGAACGTAAGCGCGGGACGCAGCGGAACACTTCTGGCCTTGATACTCGAAAGCGCCGCGGAGGATAGCCACTGCCAATTCGCGTGCGGGAGCGGTCTTGTGGGCGAAGATGAAATCCTTGCCACCCGTCTCACCCACGATCTTCGGATAGGTGTTGTAGATATCGATGTTCTCTCCGATTAGTTTCCAGGAGCTCTGGAAGGTACCGGTGCTGTGGGTGAAGTGGATACGAGCGACGTGCGGTGACTTGAAAGCAACCTCGCTGATGACGGAGCCGCTGCCGGGAAGGAAGTTGATGACGCCGTCGGGGAGGCCGGCTTCCTGGAGGAGTTTCATCAGGTAGTAGTTGGAGAGAATAGCCGTGGTAGAAGGTTTCCAAATGGTGACGTTACCCATCAATGCCGGAGCCACGTTCAGGTTCAGCGCGATGGAGGTGAAATTGAACGGGGTGATGGCATAGACGAAGCCTTCCATGCCGCGATACTCGTTGCGGTTCAGAGTAGCGTGGTCGGAAATCGGTTGTTGGCTATAGAGCTGGGAAGCGAAATAGGTGTTGAAGCGCAGGAAGTCGATGGCCTCGCAGGGGCAGTCGATTTCAGCTTGCATCGGGCTCTTGCCCTGACCCAGCATACAGGATGCGTTCAGGATGTAGCGGTATTTGGTGGCGAGCAGCTCAGCGGCCTTCATCATGATGGAAGCACGTTGGATCCAAGGGGTCTCTTCCCAGTCTTTCTTGGCTGCCATAGCAGCGTCGATGGCCATTTGGACCTCTTTTTTGCCCACTTTGTGGTATTTGGCCAGCACGTGGTTGTGCTCGGTCGGCATCACCACCTGACCCATATCGCCGGTTTTCACCTCTTTTCCACCGATGATCAGCGGAATTTCGATTTCCTGATTATATTGTCTCTCTAATTCCTTTTGCAATAATGCTCTTTCCGGCGTACCGGGTGCATAAGAGAAAACCGGTTCGTTTTGCGGTTCTCTGAATACATAATTGGCGTTGTTCATAATTAATTCTTTGTTCTTAATTTTATGTTAGGGAATAAAATTTCGGTGCAAAAATACAAAAAAATCGTTCAATCCGACAGTAGATTCACTTTTATTAGCCAAAAGCTGACGGCTAACAGCCAACAGCTAATACGCCCATTTCTGCATATCCGCTTTCAGGATATGGATTGCCATCTCCACCACAGGCTTTTCAGCGGCCACGGAGAGGAGCGTTTCCGCGAACACGCGGCTGTCGGCGTCTTTTTCGTAATCTCCGGCCACGGTGTTGATGATACTCTCGATGTCGGTTTTGGCATCGATTATCTTCTCCCACACGGCATCGGAGATATAGATTTGCTGCGAAAGGTTGTGTTCAAACTCGCTGCGGATGGTCATGAGCAGCAGGTTCTGTTCCTGCGAGACGGTGAGGCCTGCGGCGTGGATGCGAAGCACCAGCTGGTTGGGGTCGATGCGTTCAAGGAAGAGGGCCATGCGTTCGTAGGCCTGCAGACGCAGCGGCAGCGTCACCGACTGGTTCTTCTTGCTGTTTTCCAGCGCAGCGATTTTCGCCTTCGCCTCCATCACCATCCGCGTGATGTAAATGCTTCCAACGACCATCACCACAATTCCTGCCAAGATGCAAATTCCTAATATGTTCATTGTTTAAGGTTTAAGGTTTAGGGTTTAAGGTTTAGGGTTAATCTGTAATAGTCAAGAGACAAATGCCGAAAACTGGCGGCAAAAGTACACATTATTCCTTAACAACGGAGTTAAAAATAAATTATTGTTCAAACGGGAAGATTGCGGGCGGTGCGTTCAAGATACGCAAAAAAAGTGTATTTTCGCGGGCTTAAAACATAAGGTATAGAATATTGGAAACTTTAGATAGAACAAAGGAACTTGAGACAAAAGAGATCGGGCATCTGTTGTGGATTTATGCCCTTCCGGCGGTCATCAGCCAGGTAATTGCCTCTGTGTACAATATTGTGGACCGCGTTTTCATCGGGCGCGGCGTGGGAGCGTTGGCTATTGCCGGTTTGGTCATCACGATGCCGCTGATGAACATCATCCACGCTTTTGGCGCGCTTATCGGGGTGGGCTCGGCGTCCCGCATGTCCATCGTCTTGGGCAAAAAAGACAACGAATGGGCGGAGAACATCTTAGGCAACAGTCTGATTTTCACGGTATTATTAGGAACTTGCGTCATTACGTTTTGTTATCTCTTCCTGGACAAAATCCTGACGATGTTCGGTGCCACACCCGAAACGATAGCCTACGCCCGCGAGTACATGATCTACATCCTGCCGGGTATGTTCCTGATCACTGTGGCTTTCAATCTCACCGGTTTGATCCGCGCTTCGGGCTATCCTACCAAAGCGATGCTGATCATGGCAGGCGGTGCCATCCTCAACATGATCCTCGACCCCATCTTCATCTTCGCATTGGATATGGGTATCAAAGGTGCTGCCATCGCCTCCACCATCTCCATTTTCTGCATGGCGGTGGTCTCCATCCTGCATTTCGTGCAGCCGTCGTCGTTCATCCGTTTCAAGGCTCACGCATGGAAGCCGAAAGGCTATATCTTCAAGAATATCACCATGATAGGCATGAGTCCTTTCCTGATGAACCTGGCCGCCGCCGGGGTGGTCGCCATCCTCAACAGTCAGCTGTTGCGTTATGGCGGCGACTACGCGGTGGGGGCTTACGGCATCTGCAACACGTACGGTAACTTCTTGGTACTCGTGATCATAGGTGTCTGTCAGGGTATGCAGCCCATTGCCGGCTACAACTACGGGGCCGGTCACGGGCACCGCCTCAAACATGTTTACGGTCTGACCATGTGGATTTGCGTGGCCATCGGCTTCGTGGGCAGCGTGATTTCCTGCCTCATTCCGGGCACCATGATGCGCGCCTTCACCACCGACCCGCACCTCATCGAGTTGGGCCGTGTCGCCCTTCGCTACAGCATGGTGATGTTCCCGCTCATCGGCTTCACGATCGTCAACTCCAACTTCGTCCAATCCATCGACAAACCATGGGTGGCCAGCGTCACCAGCCTTTCCCGCCAGGTCATCTTCCTGGTCCCGATGAGCCTCCTCATTCCGCTGCTATATGTGGATTTCGGTTGGAACGGCCTCAACGGTGTCTGGATCTCCCTGACCATTTCCGACGTCCTCGGCGCCGTCCTCGCCGCCATCCTCCTCTTCACCCAACGCCAAGTCTTCTCCATCAGTGACAATAAAAATAGTATATCAACATAAATCCTTAAGCAGCCTCGGAGAGGCAAAACGCGCGAAGCGCAATTAACCCCACACAAGCGCAGCGCAGTGTGGGGGGAGAAAGAAGCCACACAAGCGCAGCGCAGTGTGGGGATGACAGCCACACAAGCGAAGCGCAGTGTGGGGACAAACAAGCCACACAAGCGAAGCGCAGTGTGGGGACAAACAAAGAACGAAGAAAAATGACAAACTACTACATAGACACCCACGCCCACCTGTACCGCGAGTACTACCCTGAAGACCTCCGCGAGGTGATTCAGCGGGCGGTGGACGCTCGCGTGGAGAAAGTGCTTCTCGCCTGCGTAGATGCGCAAACTCCCCCGATGATCGCTGAAGCGGTGGAGATGTTCCCGGACAACATCTTCGGGCTCATCGGTCTGCACCCTTCCGACGTGCGAGAGAACTACGAAGAGGTGCTGTCGGAGCTGGAGACCCACATCGAAGACCGCAACATCGTCGGCATCGGCGAAATCGGACTCGACTACTACCACGACCGCGATTTCGAGAAAGAGCAGCAGGTCGTCTTCCAACGTCAGCTCGACTGGGCCCGCGACCGCAAGCTGCCTCTGTCGCTGCACATCCGCAACGGCTACAGCGAAGCCATACCGATTCTGAACCAGTACGAAACCGGCTCGTTGTCAGGTGTACTGCACTGCTTTTCAGGCGGCATCCAAGAGGCGGAATGGGCCTCGAAACACGGTTTTGCCATCGGTGTCGGCGGCATCGTGACTTTCAAGAACAGCAAACTGCAGGAGCTGATTCCCAAGATCGGGCTGGACCACATCGTGTTGGAGACCGATGCGCCTTACCTTGCCCCCACCCCGCACCGCGGAACGCCCAACGAAAGCAGCTACATCCCCCTCATCGCTGCCAAAATCGCCGAAATCATGGGGGTTTCTGTGAAAGAGGTGATGGAACGGACCACAGAAAACGCATTAAGAATCTTCAAATTCATTCAATAAACTCCCGAAAATGAAAAAATTATTCACCACTTTTCTTATAATCAGCCTCTTCGCAGGAGCCATATCGGCACAATCCAACTCCTTCGGCACCCGCGTTGGATACAACTTCGAGCTCTCCTTGCAGCACCCGCTCGCCACCTCCGGAATGCTGGAATTCGATGCCGGTGTCACGCCTTTCATCTACCAAAAGGGGGTCATGTTCAACGAAGACGGCTCGGCGGTTGACCTCCAATACCATTACGGGCGTGTCCAGGCGGTGATCGCATACGATTGGATTATGGATATCCTCCCCAGTTTTTACTGGTACCTCGGTGCGGCCATCGGGGTCAGCTGGGGTTACGGTGAATTCTTCGACAGTCCGCATTACGACAAAAACGGCAAATTGATAACTTACAGAAAGTTAGGTCTCCCCATCGGTGCACAAGTCGGTCTGGAATACGAATTCAGGGCACCGATTAATCTCAGTATTGACTGGCGTCCGATGATCAACGTATTCGGAATCAACCAGGGAGATTACACCTCCTATCTCTATAGTTTTTCGCTGGGTGTTCGTTACCGGTTTTGATAATGATGGACATACACAATACACCCCGCAAAATAAACCTCTAAGCCTGTAAGCCTCTAAACCCAAACCAATGATTGAATCAACCATTTTCACGCCCTGTCAAATCGGGCCTATAACATTAAGAAACAGAACGATACGTTCCGCAGCTTTTGAAAACATGGCGCACGGCAACCGTCCGACCGAGCAGCTGTTCAACTACCACACGGCAGTGGCTCGCGGCGGTATCGGAATGACCACCTTGGCCTATGCTTCCGTGAGTCGCAGCGGCCTTTCCTTCGAAGGGCAGCTTTGGCTGCGCGAGGAGATTGTGCCGGAATTGAAGAAGCTGACGGACGCCATCCATGCGGAAGGCGCGAAGGCCTCCATCCAAATCGGGCACTGCGGCAACATGACCCACCGCGCCACCTGCGGCGAGAAACCGTTGTCGCCGTCGGGCCGCTTCAACCTCTATTCTCCCACCTTCACCCGCAAGATGACGGTGAAGGACATCGACCAGATCGTCGATGATTTCGGCAAGGCAGTGGATATGTGCCGTCGTGCCGGCTTCGACTGCATCGAGGTTCACGCGGGCCACGGCTACCTCATCAGCCAGTTCCTTTCGCCCTACACCAACCACCGCCGCGATGAATACGGCGGCTCCCTCGAAAACCGCATGCGTTTCATGCGCCGCGTCATCACCCGCGTGATGGAGGAGGCCAAGGACGACATGGCCATCGTGGTGAAAACCAACATGTACGACGGTTTCCGCAGCGGCATGCACGAGGAGGAATGCATCAAAGTGGCACAAGAACTGGAGAAACTGGGTGTACATGCACTGGTACTCACGGCTGGTTTCGTCAGCAAAGCCCCGATGGACGTGATGCGCGGTGCCATGCCCCTGAAGACCCTCGCTTACTACATGGACATGAAGAAGTTCTGGTGGCTGAAATTCGGCCTGTTTTTTGGCGGACGCATCATGATTCCCACCGTGCCCTACAAAGACGCTTACTTCTACGACACCGCCATGAGGTTCCGCAAGGCCGTGAAAATGCCGCTGATCTATGTGGGTGGCATGGTCAACAAGGACGACATGGAGAAGGTGCTCGACTCCGGCTTCGTGGCCTTCCAAATGGCCCGCGCCCTCGTCCACGACACTGATTTCGTGAACAAGCTGCACTCCGGCGAGGTGACCAAGAGCGGCTGCAAACACTCCAACTACTGCATCGGCCGCATGTACACGCTTGATATGCGCTGCCACCAGTGCATGAAAGAGGGCGAATTGCCGGCGAAACTGCAGCGCGAAATCGAAAAATCCGAAAAGGAGATTGAAGCTAATAAGTAAACTATAATTCAAAACCATAATGAAGAAAAAAACAATCGCCATTATTCTTGGATGCCTGCTATTGGTAGGTTGTCTGCTACTTGTATTGTTCAAAACTGGCGTGATTCGCAGCAATAGTCAGCCCAAATCCAGCATTTTTGCTGTCAAAGACACCAACAACATCACCAAAATATTCATTGCCGACATGAACGGCGAATACACGCTGCTGGTGCGCCGTGACAACGGATGGTACGTGCAAGATTCCATCAAGGCCATGCCGGAGAAGGTGAACGACCTTCTGTCCACCATCCACAACATCACGTTGCAGCAGACTGTGGCGAAAACCGCCCAGTCGAACATCAACAAGATGATGTCTGTGAATGCCATCAAAGTCGAAATTTACCAGAAAGCCCCGAAATTCAAGATTTTCGGCATCCCGTTCTTCACCAAGGAACGCAATGTGAAAACCTACTACATGGGACCGGCAACGATGGATAATGTGGCCAACTTCGCCATTTTGGAAGGCTTCGACGAGCCCTGCATTGTGCACATCCCCGGTTTCCGCGGCTTCCTGACACCGTTTTACGCTTTCAAACCCGTGGATTGGTACAATTGCGACCTGTTCAGCACCAAAATCACCCGAATCCAGTCTCTGCAGGTCGAGGATTTCGAGCATCCGGAGGAGTCCTACTATGTGGAGAAGTCCGGTCCCCGTTTCTTCAATTTGTACAATGTCCATAATGAGCTGATTCCGGACTACGACACCGTGAAACTGCTCGACATGCTGTCAGAATATCGCGACAAGAACTACGAAACATTCGTCTCCAGCATTTCAGAAGGTGCAAAAGACTCCATTATCAAATACAACCACTTCAAAACCATCACGTTAACCGATGTTGACGGTAACAAAACCGTCTTGGATATGTACCGGAAACTGGAGTTGGATCCTTACTACCTGGATGCGATCATCGGCGGTGAGGAACGTTCTGAGGAAGAACCCTACAACCGCGACAGATTCTACGCCATCCTCAACGGAAACACGAAGAATCTGGTGCAGTGCCAATATTTCCACTTCGACCGTCAGGTCCAGCCGCTCTCCTATTTCCTGAAACAGCAGCCGAAATAGCATGAGCGACGAACTCTATATGCAAAGGTGCCTGCAATTAGCCGCCTTGGGGTTGGGAAAAACAAGTCCGAACCCTATGGTGGGTGCGGTGATTGTGCACAACGACGAGATTATCGGCGAAGGCTATCACCATCAATGCGGGCAAGCGCACGCGGAAGTAAACGCCATTAACTCCGTGAAGAACATGGAGTTACTGAAAAAAAGCACCCTCTACGTGAATTTAGAGCCCTGCTCTCATTTCGGGAAAACACCGCCCTGTGCCGATGCCATTATCCGTTACGGGATCCCCAAAGTGGTGATCGGCTCCATCGATTATCACGACAAGGTGAACGGCAACGGCGTGCGGAAGCTGCGCGATGCCGGTGTCGAGGTGGTGGAAAACGTTTGCAAAGCTGATTGTGAAGAACTTAACAGGCGCTTCTTCACCTTTCATCAGCAGCACAGACCTTACATTATCCTGAAATGGGCGCAAACCCGCGACGGATACATGGATATCGACCGGACAGACTCTTCCGCAAGCACTTACTGGATCACCAACCCTGCGTTGAAGGTGTTGGTACACAAATGGCGCAGCGAAGAAGACGCCATTTTGGTGGGGTATAACACCATGCGCAACGACCGTCCGCAGCTCACCACACGCGAGTACCCCGGCAAAGATCCTCAACGCTTTGTGATGCAACGCGGTACGGACGTGATTGCCGATTTGCCCTATACCCCATTGTCCGAAAAGGCAGAGGAGGCTGTTCAACAGCTGTATAGCCTTAAAATACAGTCTGTTATCATTGAAGGAGGAAAGAAAACGCTGGAGAAGTTTTTGGAAATCGGATTGTGGGATGAAGCGCGGATTTTGATGGGAAGCCAAAGATGGGGAAAAGGACTTTTGGCCCCAAATATTCCAAAAACACCAGAAAAAGTGGTGGATATTGACGATAATCAGTTGATTTATGTTCGAAGACAGCTATAAAACCATTGCGAAACCGTCGGAAGGCAGCTATAGCGAGAAGCGCAGCAAGTTCTTGGCTTACGCCTTCCCCGTTCAGAATGAACAGGAGGTGAAACAGCGTCTCGCGGAAATCCAGAAGAAGCATTGGGACGCGCGACACCACTGCTACGCCTATATCCTTGGTCCTCACAAAGATGCGTACCGGTTGAACGACAACGGCGAGCCTTCGGGCACCGCCGGACGACCCATTTACGGTCAGCTGCTGTCTAAAGATCTGACAAACACGTTGGTGATTGTGGTGCGTTATTTCGGTGGTATCAAATTAGGAGTCAGCGGATTGCAGAACGCCTACAAGGTGGCTGCGAAAGAGGCTTTGGACGCTGCCGTCGTCGAAGAGCGCACCATTCAGGAGCAATACCGGGTGGTTTTCGAATATGTGAAAATGAACGACATTATGCAGATTTTGAAAGATCCAGAGATACAAGTACTTGATCGTCAGAGCGATATGCGCTGCACCTACACCATTTCCGTGCGCCAGCGCGACGCCGACCGCATCACCGAAGCCTTGCGCAAAGTGGCGATGACAGAGGTTTCTGCCTTGTAGCTTTTATCCATAATCAATTGTTTATATCTTTCGGTTTTCGGCCAAAAAGAGGTCGATTTATACTGTATCTTTGCAGGATTAGCGAGAATAGCCTAAAATATGAAAAAAATTGCCGTAAAATCAACCATTTTTGTCGCTGCAATCGCCCTTTTATCGGGATGCGTGACCAGTCAGAAGTACAACGAACTTCTGCAAAAACACCAGCGTTGTCAGGATGAATTGACCTACATGACATCCGAAAACCAAAACTGTCAGGATGCGAAAAAATCGATGAACGCACAACTGAATTCGCTGACAGCGGAAGTTGAGCAGTTGCGGGCCGACACGATGCGTCTTTACCGCAAAGCGCGCAGTGTAGAACGGGAATATGAGAAGGCCAAGCAGGATTATGACGATCTACTGCAGAACTTCGCCGACATCTCTTCCAACAACCAGAACACCATCAACGAGCTGCTCGGCAACCTCGACAAGTCCAACGACGAGTTAACCGTAAAGGAGAAAATGCTCGCCATGCAACAGGATTCATTGGCGAAATCCCGTGCGGAACTTGCACTTAAAGAGCAGCGTATCAACGAGATGCAGAAAATATTGGCACAGAAAGACGCTGAAGTGAAAGCGTTGAAAGAGAAGGTCAGCAATGCGCTGAAAGGTTTCGAGGGCAGCGGTCTGAACGTGCACGAAAAAGACGGAAAAGTGTATGTCTCCATGGACGACAAACTGCTGTTTGCCTCCGGAAGCTGGACCATCAACGAGCAGGGCTTGCAAGCCATCCAGAATTTGGCGAAAGTGCTTGAAAATGAGCCGGAAATCTCCGTGCTTATCGAAGGTCACACCGACAACGTGCCCTATCGTGGCAGCGGTCAAATCAAGGACAACTGGGACTTGAGTGTGATGCGCGCCACATCCGTGGTGAAGGCGTTGCTGCAAAGCGGCAATATAGAGCCCACCCGCCTTTCGGCCTCCGGCAGAAGCGAGTATCTTCCTTTGGACGAGAACAATACGCCCGAAGCAAGAGCTAAGAACCGCCGCACGGAAATCATCCTCACACCCAACCTCGATCAGCTTTTCCAACTGATACAGAACAACTAACGATGGCTTTCGCCGACACGCTTATCGGTTGGTACGAAGAGCACCAGCGTGACTTGCCCTGGCGCGGCGAAACCGACCCCTATAAAATTTGGGTCTCCGAAATCATCCTGCAGCAAACCCGCGTGCAGCAGGGTTGGGATTATTATTTGCAATTTATCGATAACTTTCCGAATGTCAAAGCGTTAGCAGAGGCTGAAGAAGAAAAGGTGCTGCGAGTGTGGCAAGGATTAGGCTACTACTCTCGCGCCCGCAATATGCACGCCGCCGCGCAGGAAATCATGTCGCGGCATGGCGGGAAGTTTCCCAAAGAATACGATAACATCTTGTCACTCAAAGGAATTGGACCATATACCGCCGCGGCCATCGCCTCCATCGCCTTTCATCTGCCCTACCCCGCTGTGGATGGCAACGTGATTCGCATTATCAGCCGCATCTTCGGGGTATGTGACGACATATCGCAACCTGCTGTGGTAAAACGGATTACGGGAATCTGCGAGACGCACATTGACCGCAACAACCCCGGCATCTTCAACCAAGCTGCCATGGACTTCGGGGCAACGCACTGCACCCCGAAAAATCCGAAATGCAACGAATGTCCCTTTGCCACAAACTGTTACGCGTTAAAAAACCAGCTTACGGAGGTGTTGCCTTTGAAGAAAAAAAAGACAGAGCAGCGGCATCGGTTTTTTCACTACACCGTCTATGTCTTTGATGACCAGACCATTATCGAACGACGCACCGGTTCCGACATCTGGAAGAACATGTATCAGTTTCCACTCGTGGAAACCGCAGGGGAGGACAACCCCTTCGGAGAGCCTACTGTCCGTCTTCGCGAAGTGCTCAGCCACCAAATCATCCATGCGGACTTTTATGTCAAGTCCGTAGAAAATCTTCCGAAAACATCTGACAACCAGATGGTTGTAGCATTTCCCTCACTTGTCAAGTATCCCATGCCGAAAATCATGACGGAATTTCTGAAGGTACTTGGGCAACAATAAAATAAAACCTTAGTTGGTGTGATAATCATTGTAATTTTGCACTTCAAAAACAATTAAAAATATGAAAAGATACATTATGGCCATTTTGGTTTTTACGACTATTTTAACCGCGGGAACCGATGCAAACGCTCAAAATACGGGCAATATCCATAACGCGGTATTAGACAATATCGCCACACGGACATCCGTGCGCAGCTATTTGGACAAGCCCGTGGATGCGGCGGTGATCGAGCAGTTGCTGCGGGCGGGTATGGCGGCCCCCTCCGCCGTGAACCGTCAGCCGTGGCATTTCGTGGTCGTCACCGACAAGGCGCAGCTGAAAGAGCTGGCCAAGGCCAACCCTTACGCGGGCATGGCTGCGAAAGCACCCCTTGCCATCGTGGTGTGCGGCGACTTGAAGAAAGCGCTCAACGGCGATGCCCGCGAGTTCTGGGTACAGGATTGCTCCGCCGCCACGGAGAACATCTTGTTGGCTGCCAATGCGTTGGGACTCGGTGCCGTTTGGACAGGAACCTACCCTGACCAGAATCGTTGCAAGGATGTCTCCGCCATCCTGAAGTTGCCCGAAACCCTCATCCCGCTCAACACCATCGTCATTGGCTACCCCGCCGGCGAGAACAAACCCAAAGACAAATGGAAACCCGAAAATATCTCCTATAACACGTATGGCGGCAAACAGCCCGAGGTCGAGAATCGTCCTATCCAAGAGTCTGATTTCGTGGAATTTGACTACACAGAATCGGCAAACATCAACCCGTTTGTATGGTTCAAGGGCAACGGGCTTCTGTTGGCTTCCGGCGACGTGCGCAGTCACAATGCGATGACCATCGGCTGGGGCGCGTTGGGCAACATTTGGCAGCACAACCTCAGCACCATCACCGTGTATGTGGCACCCGCCCGCTATACTTACGAGTTCATGGAGCGTTATCAGTACTTCACCGTGATGGTCTTCGACGAGGATCGCAAAGACGTGCTCGAGTATATGGGTACGCACAGTGGCCGCGACGGCGACAAAGGAGCGGCATTGGGTTTGCATGTGGCTTACACTGAGCACGGTACACCCTATTACTTGGAGGCTCGTGAAGTGTATGAATGCGAAATCATGTACCGTGGCCCGTTTGATCAAAGAGGTTTCGAAGAGATCCCGCGCAAGCGTTACGAGAACTTCCCCGCAGGCGTTCACCACGAGTATATCGGGAAGATTGTGAGCGCGAGAAGGCGGTAGCCCTGTATGTTAGTTTTTTTTCTATCTTTGCCGCGTTAAATTAATCAGTGAAAATGAAGTATTCAGAACTTGAAAAGAAATTGAGAAAAGCAGGATGTTACCCTATTGACAACAGCGATCATCCTATATGGTATAGCCCAATTACAAAGAAAATGTTCAAAACGGGGCATCACAAGTCACAGGAAGTGAAAACCGGAACATTGAGCAAAATTCTCAAAATGGCAGGAGTGAATTTATAATGAAATAAAACTAAAGATATGAAAGTCAAAGCAATAATAGAAACGGGAAAGGATTTGGATTACGATATTTACACCGATGACGAATCGTTAGATTTCATGCTGCTCGGTCAAGGAAAGACTATCGAAGAGGCAAAAAGCGATTTTCTCAAATGTAAAGAAGAGATGAAACAGGAATTTGTCGCCGCCGGAAAATCATTCGATTTTGACAACTTGGACTTTGAATATGTGTTCGATACTGTCTCTTTCCTCAAATATTCACCGTTCACACTCACTGGACTCTCAAAAGCTACCGGCATAAATTGCAAACAATTGAGCCATTATGTAACTGGCTACCGCAAACCATCGCCCAAAACGATACTACGGATTCAAGAAGGCGTGACACGTTTCGCAAAGACGTTTAGCACTTTGACGTTAGTTTAACCACTATTGAGCGTAATTTCAGTGAAAAATCATCATGAGCCGTACCCTTATAATAGCAATCTTCTTGCTCCCGCTGCTGGCATGGGCGCAGTACGATGTCCCCACACTCTCGTCTGTGGTACGTGTCGATGCGTTCGTGCCTGTACCGAAATTGTCGGAAGACTTCCTATTGAACGGAGATGTGGCGTGCGTTGTATATTTGTCCGAAACGCCCAATGTTATAAGGACTTACCCATGGAGTTGCTTTGAAAAGAAGCATCGCATTCAAGATGTTATCACAGATGAACGATGGGAATACGAGTATGATACAACAGGAAAATTGCAACGGATGCATTCCCAGTACACTATGCGCGGAGACTATTTCATCCACGATATGAGTAAACCATTCAAGAAGAAGAACGAAAAAGTATATTCGGATTACTATCATGGTGAGAAGAATGCGTCTTTCCAGGGCGGCTGCATCATCACTTACACGGAATATATCCCAAACCATACTAATGACACCACATTGTTAAGATATAATCTTGATGGGAACTTGGTTTATCTTTACAAGAGCAAAAATTCCCATTCTCAACAATGGCATCTGTTTTACGATTCTCTCAACCGACTGGTCTATGTGGACGACTGGAACCCTGACTCAAATTACAAAAACCTTCCCCAAAGTGTCTATGCCTTCCAGTACGATTCCGACCATTGTACAGCGGTTCTGGCGGACAAGCCCACCTGTTCCCCGAAAGGCGATTTGCGGCGGCTGCACTACCATACCCATTCGGACAATTCCACAACACTGCACGTCACTTGGTGCGACAAATCGTGTGGCAGCGACAGTCTGGATTACATCCTACTGCATAATAATCCGGCAGATTATCTGGAGACGTTTTTCGATAATCGCTTGGCAAAATGTGAAGAACGGGACCGGTTCGCGGGTAACCCCCCATCTATTTACGAATTATTCGGATTGCCCGAACGCTTCCTCACTCCAGGAGAATACACTTTTGACCCGAACGACCGGCTGATAGCATATTCTGTTGATATACAGATGCATGGACAAACCGAGGCGGCCATTTTATATGATACCTGCGGCAGAATCGTGGAAATGCGGGCAGATACAGGCACCTTGTTGGACGGGGTCGGTTTAATTCCAACCCAAAGGTGTACATACGTGGGATACAAATACGACGACCATAACAACATAGTGGAAATTCATTGTAATGGATTAGACGAACGCCGCGACACCGTCTCAAACACTCTTTCCTATCGTTACACATACGACTCCCATGGCAACTGGATCCGCCGCGAAACTTATTACAAAGGGAAGAAAATGGGAGTTGACAAACGCGAGATCACCTATTATTCAGAGTTAGCCGGAGACAAAAAGGTGAGAAAAAAGTGATTTTCTCCCTCAGAACTCGCAAATTTACGCAGAAATATACGTGCAGATACGTGTAATACGCGGAGATAAAAACGTGATACGCGGAGATAAAAAATTCAACTCAACTGCAACCTTTTGACTTTTTTACATCATAATCATATAAGAGTTCCTAATATGAAAAAGAATGTCCTCATCGCAATCCTTCTGCTCCCGCTCCTCGCGTGGGCGCAGACAAAACCTACTACACCGTTGCCGCCCGAAGAGAGCAAAGCACGGCTGCAGCAACTCGGAGACTCTCTCCGAAAATACGATTACTTCGACCACCTTGACCGCTACGGCTGGATAATCGTGTGTGTACGCTCAGACAACGATGCAAAGAAAGAATGGCCAAACCGTTTTGGCATTATTGACGATTATGGGAGGCAGATTTTACCCTGCGAGTACAGCGACATCCGTTTCCAAGAGCACTCCAACCTGATCTTCGTGATGAAAGATAGCCTTTTAGGCTTTATGAACCGGCAACTGGAATGGGTAATACCCCCGAAATATGACGGCAGGGTATGGTACGATGTGGAGGAGGTTGATGACTATTTTGAGTATGGGATGATCGTATTAACAGATATGAACGGGAAAGAGGGTGTGGTGGATTCTACTGGTCGCGAGATACTGCCCTGCCAGTATGACCGTGTGAGAATAGCCGGTCCGGACCTTTTTATCATTGAAAAAAGGAATGAAAAGGTTGTCGGTGCAGTCAACCATCACGGCGACACCGTGATTCCTTTTGTCTATAATCTCCTGTACTCTTACAACGATCATTATCTTGAAGCAGAAAGGCAAGACTTATACGGTGTGCTTTCTGTCACAGGACAGGAAATCGTCCCCTGCAAGTACGAAATGATTTGGGGCTCGGATATGGGCTATTTCGCTGTACGTCAGGCAGGAAGGTGGGGCGTGGTGGATTCGACGAACAATGTGGTAGTCCCCTTCTTATACGAAGCATCGTACCTGTGGTTTTTCCCAAAATCGGATATCATTGAACTCCTAATTCCAGGGAAAAATGATGACGATATGAACACTCAGGTGCTGCTCAACAGAAATGGGAAAGTTCTGGTTTCTTCCTTTCACGAATTTATCCTAAGTGAATCCGGCGAACGCATTGCGATACTGAAACGCGATCAGGATTGGAACGCGACATGTGAAATCTACGACCGGCAGGGCAGGAAGGTGGATGCATTTGAAAGAATGGAGTATGAGGAGGAACTAATGACCTACATCTCTATGATTCCTGTGAAACGCAATGGCAAGTGGGGCTTCGTCAACCGAGACTTTGAACTGATTGTGCCGTGCCAATATGAAACGCCGATATTTGGAGGAGATGGGTATGGAAATGTGAATACAGGTGACGGCCAAACCACCTTAATTGACGAGCAAGGCCAGTTAATCATCTCAGGACCATACGCTTATATCAGTTCGCCAATGGTAAACGGTTGGTTTATGGTGGGGGGATATCCGCCAGACTCTTGGAATGGTCTCAGCGGTTTCATCGACCGCTACGGCAACAGCACGTTCACGGAGGAGGAGATGCAAAAGCTTCGGGAGTGGCATGAGAAGCGGAGATAAAATTACGACAGACTATGGACGACAACAGCAAAATCATGGACTTGGCCTACGAGGCCGGGGCAATCCTTCTGGAAAACGGGGCGGAGATTTCGCGCGTGGACGAGACCATGCGGCGCATCGCTGGCCATTACGGTGTCGATGACGAGAGCTTCTTCGTGCTCAGCAACGGCATCATGGCCACGGCGAAAGGGTTCGCCCGCACCAAATTCATCCCCATCAAAGGCACGAGCTTGGACAAAGTGGTGGCGGTGAACCAGCTCTCCCGCGAAGTCTCCGAGGGCAAATGCGACCTCGGTGAGCTGGAGAGCCGTCTGAAGGCCATCCGCGCCATGCGTCCGAAGCCCGCGTGGGAGCAGATTTCGGCCTCCGCGTTGGGCAGCGCGGCCTTCTGCATCATCTTCGGAGGCGGCTTTGCCGACAGTCTGGTGGCCTTAGTGGCCGGATTGCTGCTATGGGTCTATATGCTGTTCGTCGGATACCGCCACCTATCGCGCATCGCGGGCAATATCACGGGTGGCTTGCTGGCCACCGTGCTCTGCGGGGTGATGTACAAGTTGGGGCTGGGCACGCACCTCAGCAACATGATCATCGGGGCCATCATCCCGCTGATTCCCGGAGTGCCCTTCACCAACGGCATCCGCGACATGGCGCATGAGGACTACATTGCCGGTATAACGCGACTGTTAGACGCGCTGCTCACCTTCTTCTGCATCTCAATGGGAGTGGCCTTGGCGTTCATGCTGGACGCGACCTTCAGCGGCACGATGGAACATTTGGAGGCCTTGACTGCCGCGCCTGAGACGGCGGGGATGTTCGTGCAGCTGTTAGCCGCCTACGTGGGCACCGTGGCTTTCGCCGTGCTCTTCGGCGTGCCGCGCAAATACTACTTGGACAGCGGTTTATGCGGGATGTTGGGGTGGCTGCTCTATCTGATATTGGTGAACCACACGGACTTTTCCGTCGCCAACGTGGTCTTTTTCGCCACCGTGTTGGTCACCTTCACGGCCATGGTGTTGGC
>JAEEGL010450246.1_pt1 | contig 26171 bp, 20 predicted proteins | sample 9134231 | NCBI WGS metagenome assembly JAEEGL01 (sample SAMN16246548, study PRJNA631951) | gut metagenome | biome: gut microbiome; feature: rumen; material: fiber-attached | host: Bos | place: Iran: Karaj | collected 2018-10
GAGTTTGCAAATAAGCACTTCACAGCAATAAAACTTGTTCTCCTTGCACTTATCGCAGCCATCGGAATAATCTTCACATTATCCTGTGGCCTTGGCACAACAGCTGACCAGCTCAATGTTCAAAACAGCGTATCTGAATTAAGAAACGGTATCGTTGATTCATTCAAACGCACACAATACATGGACATCTATCCAAACCAGTACGGATTGGCACTGCTCTCTTATCTCGGAAGCTTCGTTTTCGGCACATATAACTACACCGTTTTCAGAATAGTAAATGTTATATTCCTGGTACTGCTTTATAACGAGCTGTCACTGATAGGAAGGCAGATTGGTCTTGGGAAAACGTCACAGCTGCTCATCCTTCTTATAGGCGTATTCTTTATGCCTTCCACGCTTTATGCGCTCTATATCTATGGCAACATAACAGCCCTGGCATTATCTGTTTTGGCAGTAAGGCTGATCGTTCAGGCTTTCGAAAAAGACAAAGCCTTATACGGTATTCTCTCTGCTATTGCAATGTTCTTTTCCTGCGTTATCAAGAGCAACCAGATGATCTTTGCCGTAGGTATCCTCATCTACTGCTTCTACAAATCAGTTTCAGCAAAGAAATACAAAATGGTCTTCCTGATTCCTGCTCTGATCTTATGCGTCTGGTTATCTTCATTCATTCCCACACAGGCAATGAGGAAACTTACAGATCTCCCGCTTGACGGCGGTGTAAGCTATTTTTCTTATCTGGCAATGGGAGTTCAGGAAAACGACCAGAACTATCCCGGTGGCTATAACGGATTTAACGCTGATACATATGTGGAGTTTGGCGGTGATCAGATAACACAGTCAGCATATGCATTTGATGTTTATAACCAGACTATGATGGAAATGGTTGAAGAACCCGGTTATTTCTTCAACTTCTTCACGCGGAAGCAGCTTCACCAGTGGGCAGATCCCGCATATAAGGCATATATGTCCATCCAGACCTGTCCCGAACACAATACGGCTCAGTGGTTCTACGAGTTAATAAGACCTGATCACGCATATCCTGTGATCATAATTCTTTCATACTTCCAGATCATAATCTGGACTGGTGTTGTCCTGGCGCTCTGGTTCTTTAAAAGGCAAAAGCACTTCGAAGAAGCGCTCATCATGCCTATGATCTTTGTCGGTGGCTTTATCTTCCACACATTCTGGGAAGCTAAATCCCAATATGTCTTTTCCTACTTTGTTATCCTGTTCCCTTTGAGCATTTTGGGACTCAGATTATTCAAAGAATGGTTTGCATCAAGAGATAGGACTCCAATCAGTGAGAAAATCGAAAAGCTCAATAACACTAAGTTTAATTGGAATTTTTCATTCACACTCGCAGCGGCAGCAATCGTTCTCGTTTTCGCAGAAGTATTAGGTCTTGCAACTTTAAGGACCCAGCTGCCTCAGGACCGCGCTTTGTATAAAGAATATGTAAGACAGGGTTATAAAGAATCCTGGAATCCGTTATCTGACGGCAGATATATCCTCACTAACGGCGATACAAAGATCGAATGCGAGCTCATCAACAAAGGCGATAAGACATTCATCAAAGACAGTGACGGTAACCTGTCACAGGCATATAAGTTCTATACTGACGGCGATAAGCTCGTAATAGGACTTAATGATGATTATGTTTTGTGGTATTCGGAAAATGAACCCCAGACAAGTTATGTTCTATACGGAACGCTGTTGATCGCTGACTGCGATGACAGAATTATCTGGCACTACGAAAAGATCGGCTGATCAGGCCGTAGCATCTTCGTCCTTAACATTGAAGCTCACGATTATCTGAAGGACCCCGTCTATAAGAGCAGATTCGATCGTTCCGCCGTTTCTGGTAATCAATTCTTTTGCTATCGAAAATCCGAGTCCTGTGGAGGCATTGCCCTCTTTAACCGTAAAGTAACGGTCGAAAAGCTTGGCGGCTGAAACAGGAGTCAGGTCAGGCGCAGGATTGCTAAAGATAACTTGGCCTTTAGAATTGAGCTTTACTTCAAGATCGTTGTCGGCATATTTAATTGCATTGCCTATTATGTTCTCGAAAATGCGGTTGGCACTCTTCTTATCGCATAAAACAAATACGGGCTCATCAGGTATTTCAATATCAGGCTCTATACCCTTCTTCTTAAACGCTGCATAAAAAGAGAGCATGCACTCTTCCAAGACCCTGCAGATATCAATAGGCTCAGAAGAAACCTTCTCCGTCTGCACGGGATATCTCTCCGGATCTGTTGAAGTACTGTATTTGAAAAGCTCGTCCGCAAGATCGCTCAAAGAAAGCGTACGGCTCTTGATACGCTCCAGATACTGGGCTTTTAATTCCTCATCAGTCTCATCTGCCATCAGGTCCAGATACGAGTTGATCGCAGTAAGAGGTGTTCTTATGTCATGAGAGATTCCGGTAACTGCTTCTGCAACCTTACGGTTGCCGTCTAAGTATTCATTGCGCTCCCTGTCGAGGTTTTTAAGCTCGCGGTTTATAGTCTCTGCAGCCTTTCTCGCATGGGGATCAGCAGTCGTAAGAGTAACCGGTATCTGTGTCTTACCGCTTACCTGATCTTCAATATTATCAGTAAGCTCGTCAAAGCCGTGTCTTAACAAAACGATCTTAATGACCGCTAACACTAAAGCTATGGCAAGCAGAATGCAGATAACGATAAGTACAGGCAAGTTCAGGTTTTCCTTAATTCAAGATAAGAACAATGATACCACAACGTTTAAATATCAGCGCACTTCGCGTTTCTTAAAGGCTGTTATTCCTATCAAAGAGCTTATTGCGATCCAGATTACATTAGCGGATAACTCCAAAAATAATATTCCAAACCGATAGTACATATAATTATTGCCGCCATAACCAAGCATGCCTCTAACGGTTGATGCAGGATCAAGGTAGATCAAGGTCACAAGTGCAACCTGCACAGGTTTAGGCAGATCGCATTCAGGCTTTGACAAGACTTTTCTGTCACCCATATAAACCTCATAGCTGAAAGTTAAAAGATCAAATCTATATTCAAAAGCATTCCAGTCATGCTTTTGTATAAGTGCTTCATACTCCTCATATTCAGCCATTAAACTTGGAGAATCAACCAAGTGCCCGGAATAAAACTCTTCTAACAGATTATATTCAAAAAACACAAATACCAGCATAAGGAAACCTGCAATAACAGCAGCGGTTTTTCTGGCACTTGCAAAAAGAGCTGAAACAACAACAGCCGAAACGTTAAACACTAACAGGAATTCAACGAGAGAAGCTGTAAAAGCCAAAGGAAAATACACTGGCGGTTTCCACTCGTAATAGATGCAAAAGCAGATAAACACAAGTATGTTAAAAAGGATCAGTATTGAATCCACAATGAAAGAATATATCAATGCGGAAAGATATATCTTCTTTCTGCTGTAACCGCATGAAATAAGATTTTTCATTGTTCCGTCACTGAATAGTCTTCCGAAAAATATCGGAATAATCAACGCAATCACTATTGCAGGCGCATAATGCAGAGTAAGAATGGAGCCGTTAAAAATCCACGATTCATTTTCAGCTGTATTTATTCCTTTTGCCAGCAGGTCATAAGTATCCTGATCGATCGGAACTATACGATACCGTTCAACATCAAGAGCACTTATCCCGAGACTCTCAAATCTATACTCCTTAGCATTGTCTGCATCTACATATGCCTGATTGTAATGTCCCAAATAAAAGTGTCTATCCGTATGAATGACCGTTACTGTGTTTAGTTCGGCAAAACTGGTATGCATGAAACAGACTGAAGCAATTAAACCACAAGCCATAAGTGCCCACATTACAGGGCTCTTTACCATTCTGAATAAATAACCTGACAACAGCTTTCTCATCCTTTGACTTCCCTCTTTTTGAAGACAACGAGTCCGATTGCAGTGCTGGCAAGTATCCAGATTACATTGGCAACTATACCAACAGTTATAATTCCACCCTTATAGTAATAGTAGTCAACCCATGAACTACCGATATCTCCCCTTACCAGAATTGCGGGATCCAAGTAAATCAAAAACACAATTGCAGTGCGCACTGCTTCTGGCAGATCACTTTCCTCTGGAGAAGATATCACCCTGCCATCGTAATAACACCAGCCGTCAAGAGTTAATAAATCCGCCTTGTTTTCGAAAACATTTAAGCCATAAGTATCAAAGATTCTTTTCCATTCATCATGTTCGGCTTCGTTTGCAGACGAATAAATCTGGTGTTCGTTATAAAACATAAGAACCGGGTTTTCGTAAGGATACAAAATATAAACTAACATAAAAAAGCCTGCGATAACCGCAACAGTTCTCTTCGCACTCACAAAAAGCGCAGAAACAACAAATGCCGAAACATTAAAAACTATAAATATTTCCAGCAAAAGCGTAACTAGCGCCATTGGCAGATAAACAGGTGGTATCCATTCATAGTAAATACAAAAACCAATAAACACAAAAATGTTAATGGTAATCATCAGCAAGTCTAACAGAAATGTATAAACAAGTGCCGACAGATATATCTTCCGTCTGCTGTGACCACAGGCAACAAGATTCTTTATAGTTCCGTCGCGGAATAGCATTCCGAAAAAGGAAGGTATTATTAGCACAGCTAATATTGATGATGCAAAATGCATAGAAGTAAGATTACCAATCAACGCGTATTCTTCAACATTGGCACTGTTTGGTTCATTTTGGTATAAATCAAATGATTCCTGAGGAATTGGCTCATAACCTAAGCGTACGAGATCATATGCACTTAATCCCAGACTCTCAAATCTGTACTGCTTAACATTTCCTGCATACACAAACACTTCATCGTTATTTCCGATATAATAGAAATTCTTTGAACGGATAACAGTAATGCAACGATAATCTTTAAAAACAGCATACGAAAAATATATAGAAGCAATTACGCTCAAAAACAGCAGAGCCCACATCACAGGGCTTTTAATCGTTCTGAACAAATATCCTGACAGCAGCTTTCTCATCCCTTGACTTCCCTCCTCTTGAAGACAATGAGGCCGATTGCAGTGCTTAAAAGTATCCAGAACACATTGTTTGCCAATTCTATCGCCATAAGTCCGTCGCGACAGCATGTATAGGCTTCAAGACCAAAACTCTCAAACCGCTGAACCACTAAAGGATCCATATATATGATGGCCATCCTTGCAAACTTCTTCACAGGATCAACATGGCCCTCACTGGACATTTTTAATTCGTTACCCTTGTAATATGTTTTCTCACGAAATTCAAAGACATCAAATCTGTCTTCAAGATTAACAAAACCTTCAGTCTTTACAATACTGATGTAGTCCTTCCAAACTTCATCATCAGATTCTTCGTAAGTATTCACTTCGTAATAAAGCTCATTTATTCTGTCTGATCCTTCGCCTTCATATTTGCCTATATACAACGCTATCACTGCCCATAACATCAGGAATGAAACTACAAATGCCACTGTTCTCTTTCCGCTTATAAAAACAAAAGCGAGACAAATCGATGAGGCTGTAAATGTTATGAAGATTTCAACCAGAAGCATCACGAGAATTACAGGAAGATATATAGGCGGCTTCCACATATAGAACAAACATAGCAATGCATAAATGATTATACTTGCAAAGATCATGGCAAGATTCAAAAGAAACGAGAAAACAAGAGCCGACAGATAGATCTTGCCTTTACTGTGTCCGCATGCAATAAGATTCTTGATTGTCCTGTCTTTATACATCGTCCCGAAAAAGTCAGGTATCAGGATCAGAACGATAACAGTCGGAATAATATGCAGGAACTCAATTAATCCCCAAAAAATATCTCTCTCACTAATAGCAACACTATTTTCGATAGCTTCATACTCAGCCTTCGAAACAGGTCCGACATAAAATCTATATAAACTTAATTCACTGGCATCAATACTCTCAAACTTATAATCTTTGATATTATCCTTACTGAGGATGATCTCGCCTTGTTCACCCCATTGCGAAATATCGTTGTCCCGCGTCATTGTGATATAACTCTTACTGTTAGCAAAATAGAAAACAAAAAACGCTGAAGCCAAAACATATAAAACTATAAGCACCCAAAACTCATAGCCTTTAGTAAATCTGAATAAATATCCTGACAGCAGCTTTCTCATACCCAATCCCCAATATTGCGGCCGTTTTCTTTATCAGCAATGAATCTCGCGTTTTCTAAATACACTTACTCCTATTCCCGTAGCCAGAATTGTCCAAAATACATTAACCCCCATTGAGAGATACAAAACACCATCCCTGGCAAGAAGATATGGTACAAATGAGAAACTCATACTCTTGACCATTACGGGATCGGCATAGATCGCTGCGAGCATAACGTATCTGAACGCTTCCGGAAAATTCTCGTCAAAACCAAAACCTAAGATAACTTTTCCGTCATAATAGTAGTCAGACGAAACTGTTGCGTAATTGAACTTTTCATATGTTAAGCTTCTGCCATGCTCTTTTAATATTTCTTTATACTCATCGGTTTGAACTTCATTGATTGCGAGCTCTTCATAATTCCACAAAAGCATCATGGCAACTTTCGAGACAGAAATATAAAACGAGAATGCCATCACGAAACCTACTATAAAAGCTATAGTTCTCTTAGTGCTGATAAAAAGTGATGCAAGGCAGACAGATGTCAGAGTAAATAAAATAAGAAGTGACAATATTGCAGCCGGAATCAGGACAGGCAGATAAACCGGCGGCTGCCAGTGCAGAATGCAGCACATCAATAAGAACATCAAAAATCTTATGATAAATACTGCAATATCAATAACGAACGTAAGCACCAAAGATGACAGATAGATCTTCGCCTTGCTAAAGCCGCAGGAAAGATAATTCTTTATCGTACCGTTGCTGAACAGCCTGCCGAAAAATACCGGAATGAATATTGCCATCAATACTGCCGGCAAAATATCCAGGTCGCGGATCGATTCGAAAACACTCCACATCTCACTACGAGGTTCATTAAACATATCATCGGAGATCTTACTGTATACATCTTTTGAGATAGGCTCAACACCCACCCTGTAAACATCAGAAGCACTTATTCCGCTGTCTTTAAACGTGTACTGCGATATATTTTCGGGCGTGATTATTACTGTGTCTATTTCAGGATCGTCTTCGTTATAAGTTATGGTCTCGCCGAAAACACTTGCATTAACACAGTCAAGATCTCTCAGACTGCTGAAATCGTATAATGCGGAAGTCAGAAGGACAAGTATCAGCAGAGCCCATATCTCAAAGCTCCTGAACATGTTATATATCATTCCTGTAATGATCTTTTTCATATGGTTCAGTTATCCTTATCTTCAGCAATGCAGTTCACGTTTATTCAAGATAAATACTGCGGCGCCGTTGAAGATCACGGTCCAGAAAACGTTTGCTGCAATATTGATCGTCATAAGACCGTCACGGGCCATCTGATATGGCTCGAACCCCATATACGTATCGGATGAATCGATCAGATACGGATCACTATAGATAAATACTAGAAGTGTCTTTACAACAGCCGGCGGATAACCATTCTTTTCTGCGAACAAATACGTTATCTGTTTTCCGTTAACATAGTAGTTTTCAATGAACTGCGACAGATCTATCTTTCTCTCCAGGCTGTTCGGACCGGATTCTTTAAGAAGTTCTTTTGTCTCAGGGCTCATATCATACATACTTTGTGCCTGTTGTGCCCATATCAGTCCTGCTGCTAAACAGGAAACGGAGAAAAAGCGTGTTGCTATCATCACAAAACCCAAAATAAACGCTACAGTCTTTTTCCCGCCTGCAAACAAAGCCCCGACGCTGACAGAAGATATGGTAAACGACAGTAAAAGAGAAACAATTAATGCTGATAACAATACAGGAAGATATACCGGCGGAAACCACTGCAGGATCAGGCATTGGGCAGCAATTATCAACAAACCGAATAAAATAAGAATGATATCGATTGCATACGTCAATAAGAGTGATGCAAGATAGATCCGGCTCTTACTGAACCCGCTGGAAACCAGGTTCTTAATAGTCCCGTCACTGAACAGTCTTCCAAAGAATACCGGAATAAATATAACCATCAGGACAGAAGGAACAAGGTAAGCTCGTAATACCAAAGAGAATATCGTATCTACTTCCTCTGCCGGTTCACCGTCCATATCTTCGTGTATCTTGTCGAATTCATCCTGCGGGATCTTCTCTATCCTGTACCTGTAAAGGTCAGATGCCTTGATACCGGAGCCCTTATAACAGAATTGATCGGCATTATCCTTTGTTATTACAGTATCTTCGAGTTCAAAATAAACGGTATTGGTAAGATCGTGTTTTACAGCCACATAACGAACTGTCGATATTTCCACAAAGGTAAAATAACCGGAAATCAGGATAAACAAAGCCAGGAGTGCCCAGATCTCAAAGCCTTTGAAAAGCCTGTAAAGCATACCTGCAAGTATCTTTTTCATAAGATTACTGATACTCCTTTTTGTTTATGCTGAGAAGGCCAAGAGCTGTAGCTGTCAAAAATACAATTCCTGATGCAATAGTTTCGGATTTGAGAGCCTCTTTATCCGCATTAGCAAACTTGTAAGTATAAGGAGTCGTGTTATAGATAAATGTCAGCACTTCTCTTGATGTTCCGCTGACATAAGCAGGATTGACTTCCCACCCGGTTACTTTCGGCTCTTCACCCTCAATATATTCATATTGGTACAGTCTGTAAGGTTCACCTAATTTCTGCTCGACCAATTGAGTTGAAACAACAAGTGCCGGAATGATCAAAAGCGAGATGATAAGCGCCAAAAGCTTATTGCTGCTGAAATACTGCAAGAGGACATAAACGGCGCTGAAAGCTGCACATATCACCATGATACAGAGAACGATGATAATAATCGTGCCGTTGATCCTGATACTCTGCTTAACAGGTGCAAATCTAGCGAAAAGACAGATTGCAACAGCCTGAAGAATAACCGAAAGCTCGGTCGTCAGAAGTGTAACTATCAGATCAGCCAGGAATAATTGTGTTCTTGAGATACCTGTTGAGATCTTGTTGTTGATCGACCTGAATGACACGTCTGATCCTGTATGGATTGTCGCAAAGATCGCTGTGCCGAACGGGACTACAAATACAATCGTGACAAGTGTAGTTATTATGAAATTGTTATTGATAAATCTCGGTTGCTGAAACGGCAGGAGATTCATATCTTCAGTACAAGTCCTGAAGATAAGAAAGAATGCCAGGACAGCAGTAAATACAAGGCTCTTGAAAAAGAGTCCCGTCCTGAAGAATCTGAAAAAAGATGATCTTAATGCGCGGATCATGAAATTCCGTCCTTCTTGGCAACAAGATTCATGAAATAACCTTCAAGGCTCTCATTATTCTCATTTATGCTGATGACCTCAGCACCTGCTTCGTTTGCAAGATTGAATATCTTGCTCGCAGTAATATCGCTATAGATATCGATATTTTCTTCATCCTCGACTTTGTATTCGATTCCCTCACGGTCGAATACAGGACACAGGAGTTCTGTTGATGTTGTCTTAAGTCTTGATGCCTTTCTTACTTTGCTCATAAGTTCGTGGCTGCTCAACACCTGCAATATCTCACCTTTTTCGATGAATGCATAATGAGTCGCGAGCTTTGATAATTCCTCAAGAATGTGGCTTGAGATAAGGATCGTCACATGCTTTTCGTGGTTGATCCTTAAAAGGATCTCACGCATCTGGATGATACCCTGGGGATCCAAGCCGTTGATAGGTTCATCAAGAACCAGGATATCCGGATTGCCGCAAAGAGCGATTGCGATTCCCAATCTCTGTCTCATACCGAGTGAGAACTTACCTGCCTTCTTCTTTCCTGTATCCTGAAGTTCTACAAGTTCCAAAAGATCCTGGATGGTGTCATATGAGGTCATTCCGAGATTGATATATTGGAGCTTAACGTTGTCATAAGCCGAGAGATTCTTGTAGATGGCAGGACTCTCAATGATCGAACCCATACGTCTTCTGACAGCCAGGATCTTCTTGTCGCTGCTGTTAACGCCTCCGATACTGTAAGTACCGGATGTAGGAGCTGCAAGACCTGTTACTATCCTCATGAGCGTGGTCTTACCTGCACCGTTCCTGCCGACAAGACCGAAGATGGAACCTTTCGGAATATCCATCGTAACGTTCTTAAGGATACGGTTCTTGCCGTAATTCTTACAAAGGTCCTTTACTGAGAGTACATTTTCCATTATTTGTCTCCTTTCAGCTTGAAGCCTATGCCCCATACTGCTTCCACATATTCAATATCGGTAATTTCCTTTATCTTCTTTCTTAAGTTGCTTACATGAACCTTGACCGAGCTCTCTGTACAATCGGGAGTCTCGCTCTTTATAAGGTCTAAGAGCTCCGACTTTGATATTACGCGTCCGTCACCTGAAGCCAGCATCTTCAATATCGCGTATTCTGTCCTCGTAAGCTTTAATTCTTTACCTTCTATCTTTACTTCATGCTTATCTGTATCGATGGCCATATCGCCACATGTGATGACATTAGAACTCTTCTTATTCTCCACTGTACGAAGCGCTGCTATTACCCTCGCTTTGAGCTCCTTGATATCAAAGGGTTTGGTTATATAGTCAACACATCCGCTGGATAAGAGGGATACCTTGTCATCGATCGAAGACCTTGCGCTTACTGCTATTACGGGAGTTTCCTTAGGGATATGCGTAAGGAGTTCCTCACCCGTAAGACCCGGCAACATGAGATCCATAAGGATCAGATCAGGATTTGTGCCTAGCATCATGCGGCCTTCCGTTCCCGTTACGGCGCGCAGGACTTCATAGCCGTCCTTCATCAGTTCTTTTTGAAGGACTGCACCGATATCTTCATCATCTTCAACGATCAATATTCTGCTCATGTCAAAATCTTATTCCTAAACCTTTCCCAAATCAATTTGAGGACATGAATGTTACCTGAATCTTAACTCTTTTATTTGCCTGATTGGTATAGAATAAACTCATGAAAACGAGAAAAGACCTAAAACTCATATCTGCTCTTTTGGCATTGCTCATCGCATTGCCTGCATCTTCATGCTCTTCCAAAAAGAAAAAATACGAAGTCATCAAGGAAACCGATCCCTGGTTTGAAGTAACTTCATTTGAAACAGATAAGCTCTATCCCTCCGATAAATATGAATACTCATGGTTTGAGGTTATCGGAGCGACTGAAGATTCAGTCTATTTAATGTCCGAAGCTTCGAAGTATTACGATGGAGATTATAATAAACTTACAGATGAGGAACTTCTCAATTTATTTGAGCAGTCCATTCTGAGATACTCTTTCGATGGCGAACTCCTGGAAAAGACAAATGCTATTTCTTATCAGAACGGAACATTCAGAATAGTCCAGAAGGCATGGATATCAGACGGCAGGATAAATCTTCTGGAACGTATCATTGAAAGAAAAAAAGACAATACAGAAAGCGAAAAAGGCTATCTGTTAAATGGCGAAGAATTAACAATTCCCGAGTCCAGCTGGCACGTAGCAGGAAAAACGTCCATCAGTAATATCTATACAACAAATGATTACAAGGTATTCTCTTTATACGATGACAAATGGAATGACGATTTTTTAGTAGTCTTAAAACCTGACGGCAGTCAATATGAACCGGACTTCAGCAATATTTTCCAGTATGGTATATCCGGCATTGGTGAAATGCTTCCGTCGGAAAACGGCAAAGTCATTTTCGAAGTATTTGTACAGAATGAACTCTCATATGTAAAGATGGATCTTGCAACAGGCGAAGCATCCGAACTCAAAGGCCTTTACGGCAGCGAAGATACATACATGCTCGAATACTGCAACGGCAAGACCGTATCACGTGACCTTAAGGGTCTGAATCTGGTTGATGCTGAATCAGGAACTCTGAAACAGTTATTCGATTACAGTAATGTTGATGAATCATTTTACGATGTCATTGACACCCAGACTCTTTATGTTTCAGATGACGGTAACGATATTGTCTTAGGCGGATATGTTTACGACAACTCATCTTATTATTCGGGTGATGTTTATAAGATAATGCATCTGAAGAGAGCTGACAGAAATCCCAACGCCGGCAAGACGGTATTAACGCTGTCGCTTGGCGAAGATGCATATCCCGAGTATTCGGATCTCTATGCGGCAAAGATCTATAACAGACAGGATAATCCCTGCTTTATCAAGTTCGTTATGCCCTACGATGAATCAGGCGAATACCAGGACGTAAATGCTGACATCCTGCTGCTTTATAACCCTGTAGCTGACCCATCTGACAGCAGCCGTTATCTTGATCTTGCACCGTACTTCAACTTCAGCGATGCATCCTATAAGCAGGAATATTTTACCAATGCATTGGATGCAGCTAAGTCAGGCAGTTCTTTATACCGCATACCTTTAGATATCAGCGCATCCGGAATAATCACCGATGTCTCCAACGTTCCTTCAGGAAAACAGGGATTCACATTCGATGAATATAAGAAGTTCTTAAATGACAAATGCAACGGCACCGATCCGATAAGCAAGACCAAAGGCTTTGAGATGAGTAAGCAGGAATACTTCACAAAGCTTTTCCTCAACATGAGTGATGTTTTCATTAAGGACGGGAAAGTTAATCTCGAAGGTGAAGATTTCAGAAATCTCATGTTGTTCGTTGATGAATACGGAAGTGATATTTCTGCCGGTTCAAATGGCCTTGGTTTCGGTTATGTCACTGAACACAACCGTTCTGTTTACGAAACCGAAATGGAAATAGATGCAGTTCTCTCCGGCAAGTCAGCAGAGATTGAAGGAAAGATCGGAGCAGTTTACGGCAATTTCTATTCTTTCGAAAACTATCTGGACAGATATAGGCTCTTCGGCAGCAACATCGGCGTTTACGGCCTCCCTTCCTACGACGGCAGAGGTCCCTTAACTGTATCAAGCGAATTCGTAAGCGTCTCACTTGATACGAAGTTCCCTGACGCCTGCGCAGATTTCGTAAAGCTCCTTCTCTCTTACGATGTCCAGTGCCATAAGGAATCCAATCCGATCAACCGCAAGGCGCTCCGCTACATTGCTGAAAAGAAGCTTGATTACTATAACTCAAGTATCGACGAAGAGAGCAAATCCGATCGTTCCGTCAAGAAAGCAAAACTCGGTCCTGAAGCCATCGATAAATATGAGGAGATCTTATCTTCCTCATATGGCGGAATAAGCGCAGGAAGCTCAATCGAAAGCATTTTAAGAGAAGAATCTTCCGCATACTTTAACGGTCAGAAATCATTAGATGACGTTATCACTGTTATGCAGAAGCGCCTTCAGACCGTAATAGACGAATCTAAATAACAGTATCGGCAACCCGGCTTAAATAATCTGCCACTGCATCCTCGTCGTTGCTCCCTATTACCTTCGTTGCCGCTTCCTTTACAACGTCTAATGCGTTGGCAACAGCGTAAGCTTCATCTGCTATGGAAAACATCGGAAGATCGTTGAGGGCATCGCCGAAAACAACAAGCTTTTCAAATCCATACTCTTCTTTCAGCTTGAGTATGGATTTTGCTTTTGTGCAGTTCATAGGACAGATCTCAAGCCAGTATTCGTCCCTGTAGGTATCCTTCTGGAAAAGGCTTTCCCAGCCATGATACACCTTGACCTTTTCATATATCGGTCTTATGTATTCCTTCTCACCCACCAGTGTGACATAGCCGGGCTCACCGCAGAACATGTCGTTGATAGTGTTTTTCGAGACCATCGCAGGATCATCTTTATAGTAATCGATATAGCCCTGTAAGGCTGCCGTATGCTCACCTTCCATATATGTCTTGATCATCTTCTCTCCTATAAAGCAGGATACAAAGCCGCAGGCCGGCAATTCCGTAAGCATATCCTTTAAGAGCTCAACTTCTTCGCAGGTAAAGACTGACTTCTCGATATGCCTGCCCGTATTGTTGTCAGCGAGTACGGCACCGTTTCTTGTGATCACGGGAAGTTTAAGAGCAAGACCGCCTGCTATAGTCATCGCGCTTTCAATAGACCTTGCAGTCGCGTAAGTAAAATTTAGGCCTTTGCCGACCAGGTCGTTTATCGTGCGGACAGTATGTTCCGACAGCGAGATATCAGACCTCATGAGCGTTCCGTCAAGATCTGAAACAAATAATACTTTTTCCATTTAATCCCCTTTGGCGCTTCTTATCTGAAGCAGTTATTTGTGGTGATAGATAAAGAATCCATCCGTATATTTTGCCAAGTAGTAATTCCTATCTACAAATTCAAGGAACTCCGGGCTTGTAACGTCATCTGCCGAATCGTGCAGGACGATGATATCAGGCTCTCCGTAATACGTCTTGTAATATTGGAAAGTCAGTTCCGTATTATTGGGATCCCAGAGATTTGCAGCATTGGGTATGAGATCACTCATAAGATAGAATTCCATCGCGAAGGGACCGCAAGCTATGGTCTTATCGCCGTCTGTTATCACTTCGGCCAGGTCTTTCTCAACGACTTCATACCTCTTCGCATTATCAGGAGCGTCGATGATACCTTTGTATATTCCTGACTTGATCATCGCCTTGCATTCCAGCGGTTTCTGGCCGTCGAAAGAGAAGGAATATACGGCAAACACATTCATTACCACAAGAACGGTAGCCAGGATACCGGATAAGGTCTTGCTGCCGGTCTTCACCTCAATCTTCTTCATCACTTCAAAAAGCAGAAGGACAGTTACGATCGCGCCGGTCCTCGCGCCTGCAGAAAACTTGATGGCACCGTCCAGCGCAGTCATTGAATAGACTACGCCGGCAATATAGGACGATATCCATAAGAACATTATGAGATCCTTAAAATGTCTCGTCTTATCGGATTCCTTTCTGACCAAAAGATACAAAGGGATCGTATAAAGCGACAGATAAGTCATGAGCGTATTAAGGCTGTCCACACGGAAGACTGTCATCAGAAGAAGGACAATACATCCCACGAACATTACAGAGCAGAACATGAGGATCCTATGCTTATTCTTGCGGAAGACATAAAGGATAAGGATGCCGACGGCAAAGAAGACCATTGCGAACATGTAAAAGATTACATTCTCAACGATAAGAGCTTTTGTTTTCTCTATCATGCTCGCCAGCGAAAAGAACCCTTCCCTGCCCGTTGAAGACAATCCCGCTTCAGCCATGGTGCCGTTGAATATAAAGAGGTTGCCGACACCGATCTTAAGCACATATAACATGAAAACGGCAAAGACCAGAGCTGATCCCAATATGTAGAACAATGCCATAAGATTATGTGCTTTTGCCGACTGCTTTCTCCTGTAAAAGAAAATCAAAGCCAGGACATACACATTTAGCACGATCATCGTAGGATAAGCGAATACCATACATGCATGTGCTATGCCCGCAATAAACACCATCAGATAAGCCTTCCCGGAGGTCTTCTGATCAAAAGATGATATTGCATAAAAGATCAGGAATAATCCGATCAGCCTGAAGAATATCTCCCAGTTGTCATACCACATGTAAAACAGCAGGAATGAAATTGCAGTCGTATAGATAACAACTGCGAAAAACGAGCTCATGCGGTCAAAGAATCTCGAAAGGATCTTATAGATGAATACTGAAAGAAGTGTCTGCAGAACAACAAATACAAGCCTTGAGAATAAAACGATCCCTTCAGTCGAACCCGTTATCTTGCAGAAAATGTAAATGAACGGAATAAGGAATGAATCGCCGGTCTGGAAATAATCCCAGTTCTCTACAAGAAAAGTGTTTCCGCGGATCGTTCTAAGCGCCTGGCCGATATTAAAGACCTCGTCAGTGATAATGATGCAGAAGAACGTCCTTAAGATAACCATAACTATCAGGACAGCATTAAAGATAAGTATTGGCAGATACTTTTTCCGGTCCATCCGGGCATTTATATCTCTCATATCTCTAAATCATTTACCTTCCAGCTAAGACAGTTCTTTTGTCTCGCCTATTATCTTTATTCCTATATCACAGTTTACCTTATTCTTCATCGCAGCGTTAGCATTCCCCAAAAAATGGCCGTATTTAAAGGTGCCGATAGATACTGTCAGATCGGATCTGACATAGATGTCACCCAAACCCGTATCGCCGTTAAGCCCGCTGTTGATGTCTGCTGAGACTACATACGCACCGGAAGCATTGATCTTCTCTATAGCAGTTCTTGCAGGCTCTTTTACTTCGCCCTTAAATCCCGTGCCGAAGATACAATCGAGAATGGTGTTATAAGTGACGTAATTGCCCTCAGAAACGGTCCTGATGCCTTTTTCGAGACACTTATCGTAAAAGTACCTGCCGTCCTCAGAGAAGGCATCCTCGAAGAGCAGGACTATCTCACAATCTATCCCGCGATCTTTAAGAAGCTGTGCGACGACAAATCCGTCGCCCGCATTATTTCCTTTTCCGCAGATAATGCCGACTGGAGCTTTCCATTCCACCTGTTCGAAAATAGCCCTACCGGCTCTTGCCATTAATTCTTTGGACGGGACAAGGTTTTCGATAGTCCACTTATCGCTCGCCCTCATTACTTCTGTCGATACTGCAATAGGCATGTCAGGATTTCTTCGCCTTTACCATCGTGAAATAGATAACGCCTGCAACAGCGTAAAGGATCATGGCAGTAATGATTATTACCGTGTAGTTGTTATTTGTGTTCTGCAAAATGATCTCAGAAAGATTATTGCCTGTAATTCCGGCAACAGCCCAGGCAGACAATGAAAGACCGTGGATCTTTGAGATATTCTTCATGCCGAATCTTGATTCCAAAAGCGCCGGCAATGTTGAGAAGCCGCCGCCATAACCCAGGTTGATCACCATGAGAAGTACAATAATGACCCAGCCATTGCCTGCAACGGCACTGAGGCCGCAGAGCAAAACGCATGACAGGAAGATAATCCCATATACGGTTGCCCTGTCCTTCATCTTATCTGAAACAGTGGAATAACCTATGCGTCCCAAAGCGTTGCATACAGCCGTGACAGAAGGAACTACTGCAACGATTGTCGCAAGGATCGCAAGTCCTGCAAACTTCTCATTTAAGAGCTGCTTTTCATAGGTGATGAGCATGAGACCGCAGTGGATATTGATATAGAAGATGAGCCAGATACCGATGAAGGTCTTGTCCTTAAACATCGATGTGGCCTTAAAGCTGTTGTTGACGGCCTTGTCTTCGACCCAACCCTCAGGCTTCTTAAGAAGGAGATGGCCTGCAAACATCATTACAAAATAAACGCAGCCGAGAATAAAGAACATCGGAGCAATGCCGAACTGATTCTGCAGGAACTCCATTATCGGAGTAGCAATAGCCTTTGCAAGTCCAAATCCCATGATCGAGATGCCTGTTGCAAGGCCCTTGTTGTCCTTAAACCATAACATCAGGGTCTTTACAGGCGTTAAGTAACCTATACCTAAGCCGATGCCCATTATGCATCCATAGAAAATGTAGATCAGGATAAGCGCCAAAGGGCCCTTAAAGAAATGGATCGTTGCGCCTGTTCCGAGCATACCTGTCGTAAAACATATAGCTGAGATCAATGATGACCTGTGAATATTCTGTTCAACAATCTTGCCCGCAAAAGCAGCAGACATTCCCAGGAAGAAGATCGCAAAGCTGAATGCCCAGCCAACGGCAAACGGGGTCATCTCAATAGCATTAGCAATAGACTGCTTAAAAGTGCTCCAACAATAGACCGTACCGATAGAACAGTGAATCAACAATGCCGGTATAGCCGCTCTGGTCCATTTATTCATAGCTCACCCTCCCTAAGCGTTATGAATTAAGTGTACCATTTAATCGACTAAAGCAATAAGGTAAATTTTATTAGTTGGCGATATGTCAGGAGTAAAGAAGCCCGTAAATCAGGCAAAAAATAAGGCAGTGCCTGACTTTTGCCCGATTATTAAAACCCAAGCAGCAAATGGGCGGTTAAATGAACGGCTACTGCCGCCCAAAATACCGTCCAAACAGCCTAAAGCAGCAAAAATGCCGGTAAAACGAACGGCAATAGCCGTCCAAATTACCGCCCAAACACGTTAAAACCGCAAAAATGCCGGTAAAACGAACGGCTATTACCGCCCATTTTACCGTCCCCCAAAACATATACCGATACGGCAGCTAATACGGCATTAGCCGTATCATTAGCCGGATTTTCGCCCGAAAAACCATAAAAATACGGCAACCAATAAGGCTATACCCTTATCGATGGCCGTATCGCAGATACATATTCAAACAATATTACATGTAGTCGTCGACGTCGAACTTCCTGTCACGGAAATAGTAGTGTCTGTCTTCCTCAGTAATCTCTCTTAATACACGGCAGGGATTGCCTACAGCGACCACATTGTCGGGAATGTCCTTGGTTACTACGCTTCCGCCGCCGATCACGACATTATTGCCGATAGTAACTCCCGGGCAGACCAGCACGTTTCCGCCGATCCAAACATTCTCGCCGATAGTTATATCGATTCCGTACTCATAGCCAGAGTTACGGGACTCCGGATGGATAGGATGTCCTGCTGTGCAGATCTGTACATTAGGGCCGCACATGAAGTGGTCGCCGATCTTAACCTTGCCCACATCGAGCACTATAAAGTTGTAGTTGGCGAAAAAGTCTGCGCCGACTTCAATGTTATATCCGTAATCGCAGTGGAACGGTGATTCGATGCAAAGATACCCTTCCTTGGTCTTTCCTAAGATCTCGCGGAGGAGCTTTTCTCTTTCTGCCTGCATATCAGGACGCATATTGTTGTACTCGTAGAGCTTCTTTTTACACTCCATGCGTTCTTCGTTTAAGCCGTCCATCCATGACTTATAAGGAAGATTTGCTAACATTCTTTCTTTGTTATCCATATCATGCTTCTCCTATAACGCGCTGCCCGGGCACAAGGCGGATCTCAAATGTCTCTCTGTACTTAACATCCTTCTTGACGGGCTGTGATGTGATATTGTCTTTTGTACGCTCGATTTCTTTAGCAGCGAAGTCGCAGAAGAATTCGCAGAAATCGTTATTCATTAACTGTTCTTCGTGTAAGAACTCGTTCATCTGCTCAGGTGTGTACGGAAGGACCGTAAAGTCGAACTTCGGGTTATATCCGATCCTTCTTATCTCGATCGAATCGCCGTCGCCGTTCGTGATCTTAACGACCTGTGTATCCGTGTGTGATGAGTTCTCGGCAGGTCTTGCGTACGGGTGATAGATCTTTCCTGCACCGGCAGAATAAACACCTAACCTTGCAGCATTCTTACGGTCAACATAAGATTCACCCGGTCCTCTGCCGTACCATGAACATACGCAGTCGTCTTTTACGATTGGGAATCTTATTCCGTATCTGACCATGTCATACTTGGGCTTGAAGTCCAATGTAACTCTCAATGTATCAGCTCTGGGCACTTCATAGAAAACGATGACCTCGCCATGCATCGCAAAGGACTTATAGCGTGAGATCATGGTAAATTCGCCGTCCCTTGAGCCATATTCCGAACCTACAAACTTAATTGATTCCTGGATATGCTCGTAATCGCTCTCTTTTGAGAAAACGGTCCTTGCAAGAACGAAGCTCCTGTCCGTTCTGTCGATATTTGAAGGACAACGGTAAAAGCTCGGTGCGAGAGGTCCCTTAAGGAAGTTATATCCTGCGATCTCAAGGCTCTCTAAGCTTCCGGGATTTCTGCCGAAACCGATCTTCAGATCGCCCTTACCGACATAAAGTCCGTGAGGAACAGTATAAACAGCATTATGGGTGATAACGTCAACAAGCTTTTCATCCATAGGAGCATCTGAGCTGTCAAATCTCTCTGTAAAACCTGTGAGCTCCTTGTTATCAGTCATTCGCTCTACCCTGCCGCTGTCTTCTTCTGTAAGAAGCGCCTGGTCTAAGTCAACACCGGTATCGAGAAGCGCACTATCAGGATCTTTCTTTCCTGAACCGAGCTGCATTGCGGGTTCATTGGCAGGTGCCTTTTCGCCGCTTCCAAGACCCATGGCAAGATCAGCAGGCTCTGCTACAGGGCTTGCGATATTGTCAGTAAGGACATCCTGATAGAATGCCACTTCATATCCGGCCTTTGCGTAATAGGTGTCTTTGTGGAGCTTTAACGTGATGTCGAAAACGACTTCCTTCGAAAGTGCGTTCATATACATCTCGATAAACTCTGCCTTGCCCTGTGCCCAGCCGGGTGTAGTAAATACTTCCGTTGCAAACGGGAACTTCAATGTCCTGGAACCAAAGGGTTCTATCTCAGGGATCATTCCCCTTCCGGACATGATCGCTCTTCCGCCGAGTAATATCTTCCACTCGAGATCGAGCTCATCTGTATATCCGAACTGGTTGGAGTTGCGCATCGTAAGAGTTGCAGGATCGCCGGCTGTTGCAAAGATCGCAATAGACTGGCACTGCTTCTTGATATCAAGATAGATAGGATGCGGGTTACGCTCAGCGTCTACGATACCCTGTCCGATACAGGAATTCTCTTTCTGCTTTCCGCCGACCAGGTCTGCGTGATGGATCCACTTATAAGGTGTGTCATCATCAGTAAATCTGGTTCTTCCGGGGATCGTCTCGAAAAGATTTCTTCCTGTCCTGTTAAGGTCAAAGATCTTTTTCCTGTCAAGACAAAGGTCTTCCCACGGTCCGAAAACAGCACCTGCTTCGCTTGGAAGAGGCTTGATATCCGAGATCCTGTCAACAGGCTTCGCCTTCTTGTTTGCAGCAGATGCGATAACAGCCTCGCAATACCACGGCCTTGTGTTATCGATCCTTAAGCACTCATGCTTAACTCTGTGAGCAAGCTCATAATTGAAGTGATATTTCTGGAATCCCCACATTACGACTGAAGGGTGATTCATCGCAGATTCGACATAATCTCTCATATAGAAATCAGCAGATGTCGCGATGACATACATACCGTACTGGTCGCAGAGGTTTAAGAATTCGTCTGATAAAGGCATACCATCAGCGATAACGCCGTTGATTCCGGCACGCTTCATGAGGATGATGTCCTGACGCATACGGTCCAAAGATACGGCAATACCATTCTGCGGATCGAATTCATAGTATTTAACGAGCATCAGGTTTACTCTTCTGTCGTTGATATTGAGCTTGTCCTGAACGATCTCTGTTGTTCTGAAACCGAATCTCTTTTTCTTCGCGCAGATGACTTTTCCTTCGGAGTCCATTACTTCGAAAACGATGTCGTACTGTACAGGTGTGCAGTCAGACCACTGTGCAACGTCAATAGCTACGAAGTCCGTGCTCGCACGTGTTTCCTTCAATGCATCGACAACGCCCACTACTGGCTCACTCTGGCCCTTAATGTTAACGAACGGGAGTTTATACGGATCGTACTCTGCCCTCGCCTCAAGGAGCGAAATACGGACAGAATAAGGGATCATGTAATTTGTATGGTTCCTCATCGCAAAGTCGACCTTGATCATGAAGTCGCCGTGAGGAACACGGGATACAGATGAACGTGTAGCTATCTGACCCATCTTCGCTACTTCGGAGATATAAGCCGAAGGAACGTATTCCAACTGAAGATGCAGGTTCGATAATTCGAGCAAAGAATCTTCAACGATCATTATCGGTCTGAAGATACCTGCAAAACCGAAGTTCATCATGTCGAGGATAATATGGCCGTCATCATCCCTGTCATAACGGTTAACGATTATCGTTATCTGGTTGACACCTGCCCTTACAAGGCCGGAGATAAGAAGTCTCTTTCTCGTGAAGACTGCGTGGGAATTGCATAACAGCTTGTCATTTATAAAGACCTTAAAGCTTCCGCAGATACCTGATGTCTCAAGGTAAAGCGCTCTGTCGATATCGGAAGGATTAAATACGACTGTGGTTCTGTAGATACCGACTTCATCGTCATCATTTCCTACTGACTTAAGTACATACTTGTCGCTTATCGTCTCTTCTTTTCTTGCAACATCCTGTGCAAGTCTTTCAGGATAATCGTAAATTAGGTTCTGAGGAAGTCCGAAACCTTCTGTCTGCCATGTGGAAGGACAGTTTACCAAAGGCCAGTCAGAATCATCAAAAGACGAATTCATAACGCCAAAAGGAATCTCAGACTGTCCGTTCGCCAAATAGAACTTCCATGTCTTAAGAGGCTTCACAAAAGGTGAAGCTACTTTGCCGAACTCCGGCATCTGTCGTTCGCTGAAGATATAGTCAAAAGAAGAATAAGGCAAAAAGCCGTCATTCGAATATGTAAATTCCAAGACAAAGTACCCCCTTCGATAATTGTCCGATAATACGCTACTGTGATTGTATCATTTAAAATAAAGGACAAAGTTTCAGGAGCGTTACAAAAACGAAGTATTTCTGTGGTAAAACTACGGCAATTAAAAGGCCCCGTTTAAGGGGCCTTGGAATATCAGTACTGGATTCCGCCGACGTACCATTTGCCTTTTATCTTGACGAAATATACGCGGGCATCTGTCTTAAGCACCTCAGGCTCTTTGGAACCAAAATACATCTGCATGTGCTGTTCGACATAGACTTCCATATAGACTACATCGTCTGAAAAGACCGTAATATCCTTGATCTCGCCGTTCTTGATCTCAACCTTGCCGTGCTTGGTATAGAGTTGTCTTGAAGAGTTGCGCTTGATGTAGCTTAACTGCTTGCTTCCGCTCGGGAAATACTTATCAAGAGCATAAGCGCCTGCATCCTGTGATACGTAGTTTGCAAAAGTCGAAGTAAACTTCAGAGCATATTCGGAGAGCTCGTCTTTACCGTCAAAATCCTTGATGAAGTTTACGGTATATGTATCCTTGTTCTCATCATATACACACTCACAGTCGTTTCCGAGATAATCCTTGGCTGTTACGACAGGCTTTTCGTAAAGGCCTGTGATCTGATATTTAGCTGTGCCCGGGATCTCCGCATAAGGCGTTACATACTGGTTTAATTCAGATTCAGCGATGTCTCCTGAAAGATGTGATGCATTCAATTCCTTGCCGTTTACGAAAACCTTATATGTTGCAGGTGCCGAGATATTAGCTTCGAAAACAGCTGCAGTGTAGAACTCAAGTCTTCCCTCTTTCCAGGCTTTGTTTCCGTAAGGGAGCTTTTTGGTTGTATCTTCATCAAGTTCGATCTTGGCTACTACAAGACCGTCGGATGTCTTTACGTAAAACTCGGGATCGCTGTCAGTTGAGCCTTCGGCTTCTGCGCAGATAAAAGACTTGTCGGAAATAAGCTTTGTGATGTAATTCTTGACTACGGTCTCATCTTCAAATGCAGTAACCTGGGGCCTTGAAGACATGTTGTTCCAGATATATTCAACATCGTGTGCGTTGAAATGTTCTGTTACCTTTTCTGCTGTATGGATAGGCAGTGTTGCCTGATACTGCTCTTCATATTTAGCTGCGAAATCATTGAACCTTAAAAGGAACCATGCGATGAATCCGGTAACAACTACAAGCCAGCATACAAGAAAAATGAGGAAGTAGTTTAATTTCCCCTTCCCATTTTTCTGTTCGGTATTATTCAGGTTTTCAGCGTCTTTGGAAGACTTCATCTATCCCTCCGGTTACTGGCCTGCATTAGAAGAATCGTTCTTCTGCGGCAGGATAATGAATGCCGTAGGCATCTGGCGTGAAACTCTTACGGAAGAGCTTGATACGAGCTCATCATCGTAAAGCCACATTGCAGAAGACATACCGCCGTCAAGGTTAGCTGCATTGACTGCGCCGTAGTCCTGCATGACCTTGATGAGGTCAGCCATTGTAGCGCCCATGGAAGATGTCTTTCTTCCTTCGATAACGAGGAGAAGGATCGCTCCGTCTTCTCTCTGGCCGATTGCAGTTCTGGGGTTAAGACCGCCGCCTGCACCGGAATACTTGGCTGCAACGCCGTTTACGATAAGAGCAGGTCCGAATGAGACTGCATCTCTTACGCCGATATCCAAAGCCTTCTGGGCTGTCATTCTGCCAACTACGAGAACGTTCTCATTTGTAAGCCCGTAAACTTCATATGTGCCGTTCTTGCTGCCCATACGGAGCTTGCCTTCTGAGATAACGATACCTTCAGGCCATCCGCCTATTCCCATGCCATTCTTATCTTCGTACTGTCCGCCGTTAATACCGCCGACACCGCCGTACTTATCGATAAGCTGCTTGAGTGTTAAGCCTGCGCCGTTGTGATTATAGTTGTCGATCGTAGCTACCATGATTCTGGAAGGATCATAGATAACGAGCATCTTGCCGTGATACATCGGGCCAGATACATCGTGAACTTCAATGCCGTCGCCGTCAGGATCGAGCTCATTTACTGCTGCAGCATTAGCTTCAGCCTTCTTTTTCTGCTCAGCCGCCATGGCGTTGACGAGAGTCGTATCCGTGATCTCCTCAAAACCTTGTGTCTTATTGCTGTTCATGATGGAATCGATCTCTTCGTCTGTAAGGATCATTCTGGCAAGAACGCCGCCTGCAGAAGATTCCATAACAGAAGGAACGAACTGGTTTCTGAGATGCGGTGAAGGTCCCTTCATGATGATTCCGAGAAATACATAAAATCCTGCAAATACGAGAACAAGAGTGAGCAAAACTGTAGCCATAACTCTTCCGAGATATTTGCCGGAGATCCTGAGGATCTTCTTTATAAGGGCATTCTTTCTGGCTTTTTTCTCCTGCTCTAACAGGGCAAGGCGCTGTCTGTATTCGATCTGTCTTGCGACCTGGTCCCTTCCTGCTCTTGCGACAGCAGGCTCAGCTCTTTTTACAGGATGCTGAGCAGGCTTGAAATTAGAAGGAGCAGCAACTCTCCTGCCGGGATTTTTAACGATCTCGATATTTCTGTCTTCAGGGATCTCGGTATATGTTGAAGGTCTTCTGACCTCATAATCAGTTCTTGAAACTGCAACTTCGCGTCCGCTTCCGGCAAGCACCTTAGGTCTTGCAGTGATCTCGATCTTGCGCTGCTCGGAAAGCTCGACCATACGGTCAACCATAACCATGGCCTCTTCTTTGGACATGCCCTTCATACGGGCCATAAGAGCCTCTCTTTTCTCAGGCTCCAGACCGGCTACTATCTTGCGAAATTTAGTAAGATTGTCAGTCTCCATAAATACCTCAATGACATGCAAAATCGCATAACTTTTTGATCAGATATTTTGGAGTATAGCATAAGCATTTATAATAAAAGCCGCGCGAAAACGTAATGTCAAGAAACTGTAATATGCCTTATATTACAAGGTTTGTAACATTGTTAAGCAAAGCTTTGATATCAGCGGGATACACCGACTATCTTGGGTACGAAGCCGATTACGAAATGGATCAGGATGCTGCCCCAGACAGACTTGTTTTTCTCATAAAGATATCCTGTCAGAGCACAGAGGATCGCTGCGCCGAACATCATCGGGAGCTCATAACCCATGTGGATAACGAAGAAGAACAGAGCGGTCATCCAGACCGTGAAGTGCTTATTGTATTTCTTGCATGAAGCAGTGATGTTATCCTCGACTACACCCTTAACAAATATCTCCTGCAGTACCGCACTGATAGGATAGAACCAGCGCATATATGTGCCGAGATAAAGTCCGAACCAGGGCTTTTCAGAGTAGCCCGGAACGAATACATTCTGACACAGACGGACTACGATAAGACCTGCAATGAGTCCTACGCTGATGATGCCGCTTATTATGATATCTTTCTTTACTCTCTCTTTTCCGGGATTCAAGCACTCGAAATGGATCTTGAATTTAGTAAACACAGCGAAAATAACAGTAAGAAGGAGAAGATATCCTTCCATCATCCTGGTAAGGATATATGCGTTATCTTCTACAAGCGGTGAACCAACAACATAAGGGAAGATCTTAATTGCAACGACCTGGCACGCTACTGCCACAAGTAAGAACAGCAACGTAGATAATGCAGGTGTCAGTCTCTTTCTGATCGTCATCAATATTCTCCCTATATACAAAAACTCTTTCTTTTGCAAAGATATCTGGCAAAAGAAAGAGCTCCTAAAGCGTTTTGGTGCTCAGAGACAGAATCGAACTGCCGACACGGGGATTTTCAGTCCCCTGCTCTACCGACTGAGCTATCTGAGCAAGAGTTAGGCCGAACACCTTATAAAGTGTTCGGCCTAAAGTTAATGGCGACGCAGAAGGGGC
>JAEEGL016136197.1_pt1 | contig 26171 bp, 27 predicted proteins | sample 9134231 | NCBI WGS metagenome assembly JAEEGL01 (sample SAMN16246548, study PRJNA631951) | gut metagenome | biome: gut microbiome; feature: rumen; material: fiber-attached | host: Bos | place: Iran: Karaj | collected 2018-10
CTAAGAATTTTGTTTGACCGAAATGCGAATTAATGAAGGGAACGCATGAGACCCAAAATTCGTGTCATCACTCGGTTCGCCTCTTAACTCTTAACTCTTAACTCTGAACTCATCTGAGATAGTTCCCCGTTGCCAGCCGCCTGCAGTTGCGCCCGGCGCGTGAAAAGTCTATAATAACACTGCTTCGGCACGTTGACGTCCGCCGGTAAAACAAAACGACCAGACACAGGGAGGAACCCTCATGACAAACGGTGAAATCTACAGGAAAACGTTGGGATTTTCGATACGCAGGCTGATCTTCGACATCATTTCGCTGGCAATACTTGCCGGGCTCACTGTCGGCGGCTTTTTTATTGCCGAAAAATTCTTTGAAAAAGGCCCCATCGGGCTCGTCATCGGATTAGTTGTCGGCCTCATCGTACTCGCGCTGCTCGCCCGCTTCGTTGCATACCTCTACAAAGCCGGCCAGGTCGCAATGATGACCAGAGGAATCATTGAGGGCGAACTGCCTGAAAACGTATACCAGGAAGGAAAACGCGAAGTAAAAGAGCGCTTCGCCACCGTTGCCGGCTTCTTTGCGGTTACGGCAGCCATCCGCGGCATCTTCTCGCAGCTCGGACGCGCTATAACCAAAGTAGGCGGCGCGATCGGCGGAGACACCGGAAATGCAGTAGGCTCTGCAATATCGACAGCGGTCAATACCCTCGTCGCCTACCTGTGCGACTGCTGCCTCGGCTGGGTGTTCTTCCGCAAAGATAAAGGTGCTGTGCGGGCAACGTGTGAAGGCGCGGTGCTTTTCTTCAAGCACGGCAAGACCTTCGCCAAAAACATGGGCCGCATATTCGGAATGACGCTCCTGTCGCTGCTTGCGATCGGCGGAGTATTCGCAGGAATATTCTACCTGATCTTCTCTTTCTTCCCCGCCGCATTTGAGCGCTTCGCACTTGAATTCGCAGCGGCTAACGCCGAAGAAACCGATACGATGACCAGAATACTCTCCAACCCTAAAACCCTCGCAATTGCCGCCGCAGTCGTGGCCGGAATACTTATCTGGAGCGTAATACACTCCGCATTCGTAAGACCGTTTATATTGACCGGCGTACTCAGAAACTACCTGCTCGCGGGCAAGGAAGATATTCCTACGGAAGAGTCTTTCGCCATGCTTGACAGCAAATCTCCGAAGTTCGCGAAGCTTCGCAAACAGCTTGACTGAAAGGATACTTATTAAATGGCATTCGACGGCGTCGTTCTGCACGCGGTAATAGACGAACTGAGCGGCCTGCTCACCGGAGGAAGAGTGGAAAAAATATTCCAGCCCGAGCCCGGTGAGCTCGTTTTACTCATTCACGCGTCCTCGGAACATTACCGCCTGCTGCTGAGCGCAGATCCCGCCTCCGCGCGCATACACCTGACGCGAAACAAAAAAGAAAATCCCGCGCTGCCCCCGCCTTTTTGTATGGTGCTGAGAAAGTACCTCACAGGGGCAAGGCTTTCCGCCGTTCGGCAGCAGGGGTTTGACCGCGTGGCGGTGCTGGAGTTCGAGACCAGGAACGAGATGGGTGACAACGAGATCAAGCGCCTTGTTCTCGAGATCATGAACCGCCAGAGCAATATCATTTTGCTGAACTCCGCCGGGACAATACACGATGCGATAAGGCACGCGGACTTTTCCGTTAACCGCTACCGCGAGATCATGCCGGCAAGGCCGTACACTCCGCCGCCGGCTCAGGATAAAATCAGTCCTTTGGAACTCACGCCGGAGCTTATAAAGCGCACATTAAGCGAAGCAGCGGCGCAGACCGTATCGAAATGCCTGCTGTCCGTTGCCGCCGGATTCAGCCCGATGCTGTGCGACGCAATATGCATCGACGCGGATATTGACCCCGCCGCCCCTCCGGCGGCATTGACCGAAGCCGAAATATCCCGCCTCTGCGAAGCGCTGGATTCCGCGAAATCCGAGATCCTTTCGGGCGACTACCACCCGGCGCTGATCAAAGGCGGAAAAGATTTTCATTGCCTCTCGGTGTGCTCCCGCGCCTTTAGCGTAGGCGATCAGGTAACCTATAATACCGTAAATTTAGCCGTTGACCGCTTCTTCACCGCTAAGTCCGAATCGGACAGATTTCAACGGGAAAAAGCGGTGATAAACCGGGAAATATCGGGAAATATCGAGAAATTGTCCAAAAAATACCAGGAATACCGGCGCGAGCTGGATGATGCTGCAGGGTTCGAGCGTGAGAAGCAGCTGGGCGATCTGATAACCAGCCAGCTGTACGACCTGCCCGAATTCGCGCAGGAAATCACGATCAAGGATTATTACGATCCGGAAAATCGTGAGCTCACACTGGAGCTGGATCCTTCCCGTTCGGTGGCGGCCAACGCCCAGCTATATTATAAAAAGTATCGCAAGCATAAGGCGGCGACGGAGACGGTGGGCAAGCTTGCCGGCCGCGTCCGGGCCGATATGGATTACCTCGAGAGCGTGTCGTCAATGCTTGCCAATTCCGAGTCTTTCGATGAACTGGCGGATATCCGCTCCGAGCTTCAGGCCGAACTGCCTTCAGGGACTCCGGGCAAGGTCAATTCCAATTCCAAAGATCTTGCAGATCCGAAGTTTCCTCCTTCTGCCTACATGGGGGGCAAGCCCGCTTCTAAGAAGAGTCTGCGTGCCAGGGCCAATGCCGCTAAAGCCAAGTCTGCGGCCGGAAAGGGCGGCAAAGGAGGCGGCAACGGCACCATCGGTGCGGGCTGTCGTGACATTGCCAAGGCCGAAGAGGTCGGTTTAACTAAACCGATCCAGCGCTTCTCCCCTTCCGGCAAGCGCATTCTGATCGGCCGAAATTCCCGCCAGAATGAAAAATTGACCCTGCGTGACGCCGCCCCCGAAGACCTGTGGTTCCACGTTAAAAACGCTCCCGGCTCCCATGTGGTGCTGAAGCTAAAAGAATCCGGCGTCAATACCGCTTCAGATGCTGATATCGAGGTTGCTGCCGCTCTGGCCGCCTACTACAGTTCCCAGCGCTCCGGTTCAAAGGTGAATGTAGATTTCACCGCCGTCAAAAATGTCAAAAAGATCCCCGGCGGAAAGCCAGGGATGGTCACATATTCCGGGTTCAGGACGGTTACTGTAAGACCGGAGAATATATAAGTGGCAAGTTGCGAGTTCCATCTTTGTTTCCTTTTTTGCATATCTAAAATGATACTTTTAGCTCAAGGTTTATCCTGAATCCCTTCCATTTACATCTTCTTTAAACCCACCGAATTCGATCTGCGGCAAAAATTGCGACTATAATTGCGGGAAAAATTGTATTGCATTTTGTGTTTCAATTTGCTATAATGCTGCCATAGGCGGAGGTATTATAATGTGCTTTGAATGGGACGATGAAAAAGAGAAATGTAATATTGCAAAACATGGAATTGATTTTGAAACAGCAGCCAGAGTGTTTGCGGATGAAAACAGAATAGAGTTATATGATGCCGCACATTCTAATGAAGAAGATCGATATATAACAATCGGAATGATCGGAAAAGTCATGTATATCGTCACTGTTGTTTTTACAGAGCGCAATGAAGTAATACGACTTATATCCGCCAGGAAGGCAACAAAGCAGGAAAGGAGATTGTATAATGATTATTCGCAAAGAAATTGATTTTGATAAACCTTTGACCGAGGCGCAGAAGAATATGATGAAAGAGATGGAGCATAAGCCTGCTGCTCCGGACGAAGATTGTCCAGAGTATACTGAGGAAGAGCTTCTGCACATGATGAAACTCGCTGCTGAAAGAAGAGCCGACAGGCAAAAGAAGACAGTCACGCTTCGTCTGTCCCCTGTGGCACTAAAAAAAGCAAAGTCGCTCGGGAAAGGCTATACTTCCGTCTTGAGCCGTGTACTCGAAAACGCGCTCAACAATCCCGAAGTAATTCAGCGTTTCCTATGATATTGATCGGCTTGATTAATTTTGCCCCGGTCACTTATTCTGCTTTCCGCACCGTCACCGTGCGGCCGGAAGACATCGGTTGATTTCCGGATAATATCACTCGTAAACCCCGTATTTATGTGCCGCCTGATACATCGCAAGAACGTTCTCCACCGGAGAATTGTCCTGGATCGCGTGCGAAGGCGCAAAATGGTACCCTCTGTGCGGCATGCATTTTTCGAGCGTTTTGCGGCAATATTCGTCCACTTCCTCCGCCGTTCCGTAAGCGAGCGGTCCCGCTGTCGAAATAAACCCGCGCAGCGTCAGGCGCCCGGAGAAGTGGTCAAGAAGATAATCAGGCGACATATTGACCGCCTCGGGCTGCAGGGAATCGACGCCCCTTACCCCCATCTCAATGAAATCTTCGTAGACCCACGACGAGCAGCCGCACGTATGTATCATCACCGGCAGCCCGTACGAGTTTGCGAGGTCAATAAACTGTTTGTGTATCGGCTTCATTACCTTCCGGTACAGTTCAAGGCTGATCATCGGCGTGCGCTGCGTGCCCAGATCCTCCCCGAGCCATACGAACGACAGATAGTCTCTGCACTTTTCAATCGTCCTGTACATGACCTCAAGCTGCGACTTCGCCCTGCGGCGCATAAAATCCATTGCCGCCCCGTCCTCGAGCATAAGGTGCACGAGCACGTCTTCCATACCCATTATCCGCCCGTTGGAGTTGATAATATCCGGAACGCCCGCGTGTCCCACGTACAGCGCATAACGGCCGCTCAGCGCCTTCGCCTGTGAAAGAGCCGCGTCGTAGTCAAAATCATCCGGACTCGGTATCGGATAGTTATCAAATTCTTCGTCCTCCGCGTCTTTCAGGGGGAAATCGCAGAAGTCCCAGTATCCGCCGTACTGGTTAGGCACCCAGCGCATGTAGCAGCCTTCCAGAACGTCAACGTGTCTGTCGGGCTTTTCCGGGTACGGATTTTTGCCGGTGAACGGGGCGTTTATTCCGGTGTAGTCAACGCCAAGCGCGTCGTCGAGAGCGCGTCTGTCTTCCGGACGCACTCCCAGCGCAGCGCAAAGTTTTGCGTGGATAAAACCGTTTGTGTCATATCCTATGGTCACTCTGTCTGTCTTCTCGAATGCAAACGTTCGCTCTACGCGCTCCCTCGCACTCATTGTCTCTTTGGCTTTGATGATAGCTGCCATAGAATCAGCCCCGCTTCCGGCTATTTATTTTATTTTGTAAGCTCAATGAATTCGTCGATCTCGTCCGACAGCGACTGAAGACCCTCGCACCAGAACGCCTTATCCGTGAGGTCGATCCCGGCCATTTTTGCAGTGTCCTCGACATTGTTCACACTCGTTGCGTGAAGCAGCGCCTTGTAAAGCGGCACGAAATCCTTCCCCTGCTTCTTATAAAGCGCGTAGAGGCCTCTGGCGAACAGTCCTCCGAAAGCGTACGGGAAGTTGTAGAAGCTAAGCCCGCCGCTGTAATAATGGCCCTTGCACAGCCACATATACGGATGGAGCGTGTCCTCGGTGATGCCGTCGCCGTACGAAGCAAGCTGCGCCTTATGCATAAGCTCGCACATACGCTCGGGGCTCATAAATTCATTGTCCCTGTTATCAAATACGGACGTTTCGAAGAGGTAGCGCGAATAAATATCGGTGATGATCTGGTTTGCATCCTGGAGCTGGCTCTCGATGAGGGCAAGCTTTTCCTCCTTTGTTTCCGCGCGCTCGATTGCGGTGCTGACAACGAGAACCTCGTTGAACGTTGACGCCGTCTCCGCAACAGGCATGGAATAGTCCTGCTGAATGATGGAGTGCGAGAACACCTGCTGATCGTGGAACGCGTGGCCAAGCTCGTGCGCGAGCGTGACGATATCGCCGAAAGCGCCGTCGAAGTTTGTCAGCACGCGGCTCTGCTTCGCGCTGGGAACGCCGGAATCAAATGCGCCGCCGACTTTTCCCTTGCGCGGGAAGAAATCGATCCAGCTCTCCTCGAAAGCACGCTTCACCATATCGTGCAGATCCTTATCAAAATCTCCGAAGATCCCAAGCAGGTAAGCTTTCGCTTCATCGACGGTGTACTTCTTATCGAGCGAGCCCATAGGCGCAAACATATCGTACCACGGAAGTCCGTTTTCGTGCCCGAGCGCTCTGCCCTTCGCCTTGAGGTACTCCCTGAATTTAGGCATATAGTCGTTCATCGCACCGATAAGGGCGTCGAGCGTCTTCCGGCTCATGCGGGAATTATACAGTGCCTGATCCAGCGGAGACTCGAATCCTCTCAGTCTGCATTCGTTCAGCACCTGAAGTTTAATGCTGTTTAGCGCGAACGCGGCGGATTTCTCCACCTTCGGATAGCACGCCAGCTCAGCCTCGTACGCATCTTTTCTCACCTGCGGATCACCGTCGTACGCCAGATTTCTTGCGGCAGAAAGCGGTATCTCCTCTCCCCTGTAGTCAACGCTCACTGTGCTGGTGAGCGTGCTGTGCAGGTCTGACCATGCCGAAGCGCCCGAGATGTTCATCAGCGCGAACAGCTGCTCTTCTTTCTCGCTAAGCAGGTATTTGCTGTCTTCTTTTATCTTGCGAAGGAAGAACGCATATTCTTTGAGCGTTCCGTCCGTGGCGATCAGTTCTTCCATATCGTCCATGTCGCTGATCGCGTGCCTGATAACGGTATCCGCGGCGGAGATCTCCGAAAGCATTGCCTGCATCCTGCCCATAAGACCGGCGGCATTGACGTCGGACGTATTCGTGGCGTATACGAGATTCGCGTATCCGAACAACTTGTATGACAGCAGCGAAATGGTTTCGTTCAGGTCAATATACCGGTGCAGCAAGTCTTTGTGAGGCATATTTGCAAGAGCGGGGGCAATTGCGTTGACCTCGTCTATCTTCTTTCTCATGGTGTCAACGTCAGCCGCTAATTTCGGGTCGTCGAAGCTGTCGTACAGTATGCCGAGGTCCCATTGACCGCCGTTTTTGATCGTTTCGTTTTCGTTACTCATCTTATCGTCTCCTCGTTCTCAAAAATGTATCCTTTATAGTACTTCCGCGCCTTCCCGAGCTCTTCCTTCGAGCGGAACGTCCAGCCCAGCGGCATCGCTCCCAGGCGCGTACAAAGTCTGAAAAATACGTTGCGGCAGTTCCTCCTGTCGTACGATACGAAGTCCGGCCTGCCCAAAGCGTTGAACAAAAGCGCTCCGGCGAGCTGTCTCGGAAACGCGTCTTTATAAAAGCCTTCCGCGAGCTGCCCGCGCATCACCTTCGGGCGGTTCTTCTTATACCAGCGCAGCACGAACGGAAAGAACGACTGGACCGCATACTTCCCTTCGTAACCATCCAATACGGGCACCGCTGCTTCGCACAATCTTTTCGTGACGTTCAGGCTGGTGCATTTGAATTCGATCAGCAGCGGAACGCGTCCGTGAACTAGCGCGAGCACTTCTTCGAGCGACGGGATCGTCTGCTCCGTACCTGCCAGCTTCATTGCCTTCAGTTCGTCCAGCGTCAATTCCTCCGGTTTTCGTTCATCGCCGCACATGCGTTTGAGGTCGTCGTCATGGAACACCGCCACGCGTCCGTCCTTCGTAACGTGTATATCAGTCTCGATCGGATAACCTTTTTCCGCGGCAATTTCAAATGCCTGCAGGGAGTTCTCCGGCACGTTCTCCGCACCGCCGTGAAGGCCGCGGTGGGCAATACATTTTCCGTCAAACATTGCCCTGTCCGGATGTCTTCTGACCGCCGGAAACACCAGAAAAAGCACCAGCAGACCCAGCGCCGCGACAACTATTCCAAAAATCACAAAACCGATCATAGCTTTTTAAGTTGCAAGTTGCAAATGGCAAGTGGCAAGTTGAAAGTGGCAAGTTGAAAGTGGCAAGTTGAAAGTGGCAAGTTGAAAGTTGAAAGTGGGCGAACCGATTCCGGGGTTCGCAGTAGACCCAAAATTCGTGCCATCACTCGATTCGCCTCTTAACTCTGAACTCATAACTCTTAACTCTGAACTCTTAACTTAATTTTCCTCTCCGCCCAGGTACTCCATCTTATCCTTTGCCGCCACCGGCTTCGCGTCCCCGTGCTTCACAAAGAGCATCGTCACCAGCGCAAGCAGCACGAACACCGTAGCGTACGGGAACAGCGTCGTGAAGCGGATGTCAAGGAATATTCCGCTCAGGATAGGCGTCACGACCTGCGCCGCCATGCTGAACGTGTAATAATAACCGGTGTATTTTCCGACGTTGCTGCTCGAAGCGAGCTCGACGACCATCGGGAAAGAATTCACGTTAATCGTTGCCCACGCGATGCCCGCGAGCGCGAACAGGACGTTCATAAGAAGCAGCGGGCTTCCGGCGCGCATGAACGACGCGGCACCGAACGCCACGGCAAGCATGATCACACCGGCGATTATAGTCTTCTTGCGCCCGAATTTTGTTGACAGCAGCCCGATCGGGATGTACGAGATTATTGCCGCCGCCTGGGCAATGATGAGCGTCATGTTATAGTCCATATTCAGCACGCTTCCGGCGTACACCGAATATTTGCTCGTAACGGCGTTGTAGCCCATGTACCAGAGGGCAACGGAGAGCAGTATGAATATTAGCGATCTGCGCTCCGCCTTCGTTAATTTCCGGGTATTTCCGGATATTTCCGGATTTTTCCCGGAATCGGATGCGGACACGTTCCCCGCTCCGCTCTCTGCTTTCGCGTCGATCCCGGCCGCTTCCATCGCCCACTGAGGCTCTTTCACGGTCAGTCTGAAAATAACGAGCGCGATGATCATTATGCCGGCGACGGTGCAGAAGAACGGAATGTAGCTCATAAGCGCGTTGCGGACGTTGCCCGTCTTGAACAGCATACCGAGAACGAGGACAAGTATCCCGCCGAACGAGCCCATAAGGTTTATGATCGCATTGCCCTTGGAACGCAGCGGTTTGGGCGTGACGTCAGGCATGAGGGCAACGGCCGGCGAGCGGAAGACGCCCATTGACACCAGCACGCCGAGCAGGAGGACAACGAAGAACACCAGCGTTACCGGTGAATTTGCGGTCTGCTGCCATGCGTACGCGTTGCGCGCAGGGACAACGTAGTTGTTGTATTCGTCCGTGGCGGTCTTGGTTTCCTTCCCGCTTTCGTCGGTCACGAACATTTTTATGTTAAGGAAGTCATCTCTCGAAATCAGCTCATTGAGGGGCTTCTTATCTTTGACCGCGAATACATCCTTAAGCGCATCGAAAAAGTTCTTTCCGTCCGTCGCCTCGGCAGGCTCCGTGATCTTCGGATTAGCATCGTACAAAACCGAAAGCGAAGTCTCGTACTTGTCCGGCGTCACGTCCTGAAGTTTAGCGAGCTGTTTATGATCCGCTACGGAGAGGCCAATGAAAAGTACGGCGGCAAGGATCGTTCCGACCATTATGAACGGCGTGCGCCTGCCGCTTTTTGTCTTTACCTTATCGCTAAGCGCGCCGAACACGGGCAGCAGGAATAGGGCAAGGATGTTGTCCATCGCCATTATTACGCCGGACCAGGTCTGCGACATTCCGAATTTGTTTGTCAGGATCAGCGGCACGATGTTATCGTACGCCTGCCAGAAAAGGCATATAAGGAAGAAGGCAAATCCTACAAGAATAGTCCTTTTGTAATTGAGCTTCATGTTCCCGTAACTCCTTTGCGTTGTTGTAAATATGCGGCCGTATCTTCATAGTTACCGGGCGGTACCCCGCCGGTCCGGGGCCGTGTTATTCCGGAAGCACTTCGCAGGCGAAGCCGGACATCGAATGCTCGATACCGGCCGCATAAAGGTGCGAAACGTCTCCCACATAGACCGCTCTGAAATTCGCGATCCCCTTCTCCCACTGCTCCGTCTCGACAAGCGAGACCGAAGTCGGAAGCGGGCAGAAGCCCTGCCACATACAGGGCCCGGAGATCCCGAACAGATGCGACATCAGCACCAGCGAAATACCCATATGGCAGAAAAACACGAGCGACTTGGTGTTCGGACGCACGACCTTATAGGTGTTGTTCCCGCCCGGGATGCGCTCGTACCCGTATTCCGCGAGCAGCGCGTCAAGGCCGTCGCACACGCGCTTAAATTCGCCTGCGACGTTGCCCGTGCTCATAAGTTCGGTCTTAAACCAGTTATCCTTATCATACATTTTAGCGTCGCCGGTCCACATCGACGGGGCAAGATTCCACGCGCACCGTATGCCTCCGACGTACGGGTCAATGATCGGTGCGTTGAATTCCTGCAGCCAGTCTTTTATTTCCGCCGTCTTTCCCAGATATTTGAGCGACGGTGCGGCTGTGTCGCGCGCCCTTCCGAGCGGCGAGCAGAAATATGCGTCGGCGTTCAATTCAGCGACTCTCGGCACCAGCGCCTGAGCCTCTATTTTTCCACGCTCCGTTATGGTATCGTGTTCGTAGTCCGGATCACCGTGCCGGATAAAATACAGTTTCATCTCTTCTGCTGCAGCGTATAGTGCTCGTCAAACGCCTTCTCCTCGTCAGTATACTTGCGAAGCGTATTGACCACCTCGCCGCCGTTCCACTTGCGATCCCCGACGTCCTCCGTCGTACCCATAACGGTGATGTTTAATTGACGCCTGCGTGCGCGGACGTGATCCCAGTCAACGAAATAAATGTGCGCAAATTCGCCTCCGTCCAGTTCGCCGTCCTTGATCGTCATGACTTCGCTGCGGCCGAAAAACACGGAGCGCAGATGTCCGTCGGTGTTCATACTCGTAAAATCACCGGGCTCGTTCACGTAGCGGCCAAACTGCAGGTGGATCGGTCCGGGATGGCGGTACTGATGCTCCTCGGCAAAATCCGGGATAAGTTTGCGCATAATGTCAAGAAGGTCGTGCTGCAGATATTCGATATCGAAGCTGTCAATATCGTGCGAGCATTCCTGTATCATCACCGAACACGTGGTGTGATGGGAGGCAATCGCCACCGTTCCGTTTTTTACGCCCGAAGCCTTAACTATTTCAAGCACTTCCTTCGACACATCGTGAAACGTCGGTATCCAGCCCCTCGACTGCAGTTCCAGTTCCTTCTGATAAACCTTAAATTCCATTTGTTTCCCTCCGTAATACAGATATTCTTTATTTTAACTGCAAATTACAACTTTTAACTTGCAACTTGCCACTTGCCACTTGCAACTTGCCACTTGCAACTTGCAACTTGCCACTTGCCACTTACAACTTGTTCAGTCGCTGGCCAACCGCTCCTCCTGGATGTATCAGCGCAAACTGCTCATTCTTAAACCCCGTCTCCTCGATCAGGATCGTCTGCAAAATATGAAAAATAACAGCCAGAGACGTACTCGACGTTGTCCCCTGACAATTATATTTGTCCGTCTCGCGGTTCACGTGCTGTTTTAGGACAACGTCCGCGCCTTTTGCGAGGGGCGATTCCGTATTTTCAGTCACTGTTATCACCTTGACCCCTTTTGCGCGGCAGATGTCAAGTATCGGTATAAGTTCGGCCGTTTTCCCTCCGCGCGACGCGAGCAGGCAGACGTCCCCTTTCTGCAGGAACCCGGTGCCCCCGTGTACCGCTTCCGACGGAGGAATGAACTTCGCAGGCTGCTCGATGCAGCACATCAGGTGAGCGAAGTGCTGGCACAATATACCCGAGTGACCGCAGCCCGATGCACCTATCCGCCGGGCATTTTTGAGCAATTCCGCAGCTTTCCCGAACGCTTCTTCATCAAAATACGTTGCCATCTCCCGGATGCATTCGCTTTCGATCTCGTACACTTTCAGCGCCTGTTCCAGCGATTCCTTCTTCAAAACACTCACTCCTCCGGGGCGTTAAGACGCGCCATCATGATATTTACAGCTTCGCGTTCCGACGGGAACACGCCTGTGCCGATACCGGCAAGCAGACAAGAACCCACAGCTCCGGCAGCCTGGCCGTTGACAACTTTAACCTTTCGCCCGAGAATTTCGGATATCACGTTCACGCACGTGGCAGAATTGGTAATACCGCCTATCGCTGTGAGATTGTCCGCCCTGAGACCGCAAAGTTCGAGCTGACGGAGATTGTCCCTGAGCATGACAGCGGCACTCTCGATAATTGCCCTGGCGATATCTGCTCTGGAGAAACCTTTCGCACGCTCGGCGTCGCCATCCGTGAAATCGAACTTCAACCCGTGTGCTCCCGGTTCCGACGCCTGGATCAGAGCATCGTTTTCGCTGAAATCGATCTTACCCAGCAGCTTTTCCCGGAGGCCGTTGATCTTATCGCTGACCGATTCGAGGGATTTCATCACGCAATACGGCGCGCCGTTTAACATGAAGCGGTCAACGAGCCCTCCGGTGGTGAGTGCGAATTCGCGGTCCGCTACGGGGAAGAATTCCACCCAGGACGTGCCGCAGGACAATAACATTTCGCCTTCGTCGAGCACTCCCGCGCCAAGCGCTCCGGACGGGTGGTCAAAAGTCCCGAGCACGATCTTCGTGTCGTTGCCCAATCCGAGTTCCTGCGCCGCTTCCGGTTTCACGACCCCCAGCACGGTACCTTTGTCATATATCGGAGGCAGCATTTCTTCGCGGAGCCCGAATTTTTCAAGCATCGCACTGTTGTAAATACCTTTCTCCTGATCCATCAGGTATGAGGGCGTGCCCATAGAATGGGAAAGGCCCCACAGACCGGTGAGCCTGTAATTCAGGTATTCGGCGCTCATGCATAAGAAGCGGGTCCTTTCCAGTATTTCGGGGCGGTTTACCTTGAACCATGCCAGGTTCGCGGCAGGCATTCCGTCGAAGAAATCCCAACCCACGATACGGTAGAAGGCATCCTGCTCTTCTTTTGTGTACACTTTGTTGAGAACGTCCCATTCGACGGAGGTCTGCCACCCTATTATAGGCGTAAGGGGCGCTAAATTCGCGTCAAGGAACAACGGGCATCCGCTGGCGCAGCAGGAGCAGATGGCAACGATTTCCGCCTTTACTCCTTTACCGCACCTTTCCGCATCAGCCACAGCTTTCTCCGCCAGCTTCCGTATCACGCTTTTGCAGGTGTCAACGAAATGGTCCGGATCCAGCAGCTTTGCCGTGCCTTCTTGGAAATATGTAAACGGAGCGGCAGAGGTGCATACGATGCGTGTGTCCGCATCCATCAGCGCGCCTTTGACCGCAGAAGTGCCTATATCAAGGCCGATAAGATATTTCATATTCATTCACCGATCAGCATGACCTGGACCGTGCGTGTGCGTCCGCGTGTCTGGTCCCAGTCAATAAAATGGATACGGCCGAACTCACCAAGATCGGCCACGCCGTTGTCGACAACGATAGTGACGTTTCTGCCTATTATCGATGAGCGGAGGTGTGCGTCTGTGTTGTGGCAGCCGAAATTGTCCTCGCCGTGCTCTTCCGCAAATTCCAGCGCCTCAGGCCCTGGATGGAGGTACATGCCCTCGGTACGCTGGGTGGGGATCCACTCCTCGAAAACGTTGACCAGATCCTGCTGCAGCGTCTCGAGCCCGGTCATTGACTTATCAAATGCGCATTCCTGTGTTATAACCGAGCATGTCGTATGGTGCGAATAAACTACCGCGATGCCGTCGGTAATGCCGGACTCTTTTATAAGTTCTTTCACCTTATCCGTAACGTCGTGAAAAGTCACGGCCCGGTGGTTGGATTCAAGTTTGAACGAATATTTTTTTACCATGTCATTTCTCCCGTTTTTTAAGGTCGTCTGCCGCACGGCGCGTCGCCGCGATCATCTCGTCGATCATCGCTATCGGATCAGCCGCCTTCATTATCCCGGAAGCCGCTCCCGCAGCTTCGCTGCCTGCCATAATAAAATCGTAGACCTGCTCACCGCACGTTATCCCCGCGGCCTGCTCTACCATGATATCCGGGTAGATCGCCTTGATCTCGCGGATAGAATCCATAACGTAATCCATAGGCGTAACGCCGTTGCCGCCGCCGATGATCGCAGAAGGCTCGGGGTTTATGATATCCGGATGAAGCTGAGCGATCGCCTTTGCCTCCTCAAGTGTGTCGGCACATGCAAAAACGATAAAATCAAGCTCGCGCGCCCGTTCGATCGTCGCCTTCATCTGAGGCAGGCTCATAGGCTTTTCGCAGTGGTTGATGACAACGCCTTTCGCCCCGGCCGCTTTTAGCGCTTCCGGCAGTATATCCGCCATGCCGCGCCCGGGCCTCAGCGTATCCATATACGGCGCAAGCACGATCAGGTGTTTCGTATTCTCAACGACTCTGCGGATCTCGACCGCGGGCGTGATGAACAGGACGTCAATATCGTATTTTTCCGCCGCCTTGTCCGCCGCCAGCGCGTATTCAAGTACAGTGTCTCCGTAAATGTAATTTTTCGTGCCTATCTCAAAATACGGCGTTCTTATTTTCGCTTTCATATGCAGCCCGTCCTCCTTAAATAACCACCGTTTCGAAGCCCATGAAACGGCCGAATGCGGCGAGCTCGTTCACGTCGCCGTCGTAGACCATCGCCGAGTGGTGTGTGCCGCCGTACATCGAATATGCTTTTAAGAATTCAGGAAGCGGCAGCGCAGGCTTCATCCAGCCCTGAACTTCCGTCGAATACACGCCCGTGCGCGACCCGTCGCCGGTCAGTTCAACTTCTGTGAGTATAAGCGTATATCCGTCCTTCGCGGGAGCCAGGTTAACGAGCACTGCGTTTCCTGCCCTGTAGCAGCCGTTTAGCGTTACAGTATTTCCGCAGGAATTATAAGTAAAGCGCTTATCGTCCAGCGTGATCCATTCGGCCAGGCGCGGATTGATTTCGCCCATGTGGCTGAGAAGTATGAGGTTCTGCTCCCAGTCCGGCGTGAACATTTCGGTGAATGTCGTGTCCGGATAAGTGCGTATAAGGGCGCCAACGAGCGCCGCGGTGAGATTATCGCCTTCTCCGGCATAGCCCTGGCAGCGGGAAAGAACTTTGCAGCATTCAACAAATGGCATTTTAGGAATGCCGGCGGTATCGGTATGAAGGAAATTCACCGTCACGCCGCAGAGGTCGTTCGCGTCCATCCATTTACGGACGGCAAGGCCCGCCTTCGTCTCGGCACGGTACGCGTCGTTGTCCTTCGCACGTATCTCGAAGCTTTCGGCATCGGCGGCAATTTCTGCGTCTATTTCTGCTTCCGTAACGGCTTCGGTGAATTTTTGCCCGTCTTCGCTGCTCATCCTTACAGTTTCTACGCCGAGCGTACGTCTGAGCTCGTCGTCCGGAACTCTGAAATCGCCCATTCCTTCAAATTCGCCTCCGACCATACCGATACGCGAGGTCCTGAGGTTTTTAGCCGTATACGCCGCTCTGCACAGGCCGCAAAGTTCTCCGATCACGTCGCTGTGTTTAGCGTGACCGGCCACGAGCTCGTAATGTCTGCCGTTTCTGCGAAGCATGTTGCACATATCCTGCACGCCGTGGATACCGTGGTTCGGCATTATGCGGTCTTCGGTCTCGGCATATTTCAGGACTTCGTACGCAGGAGTAGTATCGAAAACGATTATCGGGGCTTTCAGTGAAAGCAGAGCGCCGATCGATTCGAGCGAAGGCGAATAGGCGAGGTGCTGTGTGACAACGGCGCAGATCTCCGGATCGGCGTTGAATTTTGCCGCGGCGCGGTCAAATTCTTCCTTCACCCTGCACACTTCGTCGGCGAGGACAACTTCGATCCCGTGCGCTTCTATCATTCTAATAAGTTCGTGCGTATAGTCCTCCATCGCAGCCCTTATATGCGGATACGCGTCGTCATATAATTTAATATAAAAAGGCAGATATCCGATCTTTACCTTCTTTGCGTTTTTACATTCACATTTGCATTCGTTCATTTTCCGATATCCTCCGTTTCAGTCGTTTACACTTATATATTGTGACCGATTCAATCATTTCCGTAGATCGATTTTCTCGCGCCTTCGATCAGCCTTTTAGCATTGCCGTACATCATATTTTCAACGTCTTTTTTCGTCATCCCGAGCGTCGTGCACGCGCGTTTGAATGCCAGGAGCTCCTCGTACACGAAGAACGTGATTTTCTCCGCCTCTTCAGCGCTGACTTCGCGCAGGTGTCTGTCCTGGGACGAATCGCCGTAGAGTCCGGGCGGTATCAGGTTTATGTACGTGCCGTTTTCTTCTATGCGGTGCGTGCGCATTCTCAGTATCGGCATGTCGGTGCCGTACATCACGTGTTCCGGTCTGGCGTGGCGGATAACTTCAGTTATAGCATATTCGCAGCAGTTGGCCGAAAAATCGTACATCAGATCCGGGGCCTTATAAAGATAATCCGTAAATGCATTGCCGACGTCGCCGTGCGTGTATGCGCGGCCAACGTGCGCGATTATCAGCCTTATGTTCGGGAATTCGGCCTTGATCTCGAGTATCTGCTCGAGGTTTACCGGATCTTTCAGGCGGCCGTTTCGCGGGATGTGGAGCATCACGATAGCCCCCATCTCGTCCATACGCTTAAGCTGGGCTTTCGGGAAAAAGTCGAAAATGCGTATCTCCGCCTCTGGAATATAACTTGGGGAAAGACTTAAATATGATTTAATACCGAGGAAGCCGCCGGTGCGGATCATACGCTCCACTTCGTCCGGGCTCTGCGTGGGATGGCTGTAGTACAGCGCAGGCCAGCCGCTCCTGCGCGACGCGGCGGAAAGGTATTCATTGTTTTTTACGCCGCTTTCGATGTCATGGACTCTGCTGATGAACATCAGCGCGCTTACGTCTTTTCCGGGGAAAAGCAGGCGGTACGTCTCCTGAAGATCCTCGATGCTGTTATCCTTTGCGACCAGGTTCGGCCAGGTCACTGCTCTCGGGTCTTCGTCTTCCGGCGCCGGTATCGTAAGTTCATCGAGCCATACGTGTGTGTGGACGTCAATGATCTTTTCCGGCAGAAAGTCTTTCAATTCTGTTTCGTAAATTCTTCTGTCGTTTTCAGTTACTTCAAATAATGGCATTGCTAACTACCTCGCATCATTTTTCTGCGTCAATTATACCGCAAACACGGCCCGGAAGCAATGCAAATTAGAGCAAAATTAGAGCCTTCGCGAATTAGGACCTTGCGCAGCGCAAAAAACAACGGGCGGCAAAGTTTTGGTAACTTCTCCCGCCCGCTGCTCTCAAATATCGATCTGCCATTTACAACTTTTAGCCTTTTATTACGAATACAGCTTCGCTTTAGCTTCGGCCGTCAGACCGGCTCTCTGATCGTAGAAAACCGCGGAGCACGAAGTACCGCTCGTAACGTACCACCTGTCACTGCCGTCAAACTTGCTGAGAGTGATATTGACCTTGTTCCCCGCCGCGTTGCTCTGGATCCAGTAAACGATATTAAGCCTGCCAAGCTGCTTGAAGGATTGACCGTTGATCGTGTCGGTGTTAGGTGCATTGTAATGAAGCTCGACAGCGAGCGGAGCAGGAGGCATAAAGCCGTTGTCCGCGACCGCGCCTTTGAAGTATGCTCTGGGGAGCCAGCGGTAGCCGTCGTCTTTAAGGCGGTCGTTAAAGTAAGGATCCCAGCCTGCTCTGCCCGCGCCGCCGCCTTCGGTAAAGCCGCGTCCGAACGGTTCGATGTCAGCAAACAGATATTTCATCATGCTCATTCCGGCGTCATAATCCACGGTGAGCCCCATAACGCTGTACAGCCAGTACGCGGCGACGCTTCCGGGGTCTTTTACGTCAACGGCTGCCTTCAGCTCGTCAAGCGTGTCGGGCAATTCCTTCAATGTTACGGTTCTGTCTTTTTTCCACTCTTCGTTAAGTCCAAACTCGTCCTTGTCCTTATCCGGGCCTTTTACGGCGGCAACTATTTTGTCCAAAAAGCTCATGTGTGATCCTCCTTTTATTGTGTCGTTTCGTATATTTATTTTTACACTTTGCAGCGCCCGATGTCAAGCAAAACCGCTGTTTTTCTAATTGTCCCCGCCTTCGCGGCCGGTCCCGCCGTCCTGTACTGTCCCGCCGTCCTGTACGATGTCGTCTTCCGTTGTGTCCCCGTCCGCGGGCTCAACGTTCTCATCGGCCTTCGGGCTTTCGCTGCCGGCGGCCTTTTTACTTTCGGCCTGCTTTTCGCTGCGCATAAGCCTGATAAACCTGAACGCAAAAATTGCCACAGAAATCACGACCATGATCGGTATTATATTGTCCTTTAAAAACTCAAGCATATTGTTCCTCCAAAACGAGTTTTTCGAGTACCGCACCGCAGCGGCACGGGATATAAATTCTGAATCCTTCTCCGTATTCTGTTGCTTCGGTACGGTAAACGTAATCCTTGCTTATCCTCTCCTGTCCGCCGAAAGGCCGCTCGTCTGTCGAAAGCGCGACCCGGTACCGGCCCGGCCCGGAGAAGCAGGTGTCCACGAAAACGCCTTCCTGTGAAACGTACGGATGAAGATTAAACACAAACAAATACCCGCCGCGCTCAAAAACAATGAGTTTTCTGCCGTTGTCAATGCAAATGCAGCGCACAGGCCCGGAGCAAAGCAGGGCGCGCGTTTTAACGAACCCGATCATCGCCCGGTCAAAATTCGCGAGCCATTCGTACTTTAATTCCGGGTCAAGCACCAGCGACCATTGACGCCGCGCGTACTTATACGACCAGCCGTTGCCCTCGCGCGGAAAATCCACCCACTCCGGATGGCCGAATTCATTGCCCATAAAATTCAGATACCCGTCGCCCGCAGTCGCGCACGTAAGCATTCGGATGACCTTATGCATCTCGACGGCGCGGTCGATCACAGGCGAATGGTAGTTCTTCTGCATTCCGTAATACATTTCCGCGTCAGCGAACCTGAATATGAGCGACTGATCCCCCACAAGCGACTGATCGTGCGATTCAGCGTAGCCGATGCTTTTTTCTCCGGGGCGTCCTCCGAGCAGTTCGTGCCACAGATAACACATATCCCACTGCTCCTGCGGCTGATCTTTCACCAGCTTTATCCATACGTCTGGAATACCCATGGCGAGGCGGTAATCGAACCCTATGCCCGCATATTCGAGCGGCAGGCACATTCCGGGAAAACAGCTGACGTCTTCCGCCACTGTGATCGCGTTCGGATCTATGCCGTGGACAAGTTCGTTGGCAAGCATCAGATAGACTCTCGCGTCAACGTTCGTATTGAGCGAGAAAAAGTCGCGGTAGCTGCTGAAATCGCAATAGCCGTGATTTTCAAACATCATTGACGTCACGCCGTCGAAACGGAAGCCGTCGAAATGGAATTCCTCCTGCCAGTATTTAAGATTTGACAGCAGAAAATGCAGCACTTCCGGCTTGGAATAATCAAAAATACGCGTTTTCCACGCGGGATGCCAGCCGCGGCCGCCTTCGAGGAAGTATTGACCGTCCGTACCGTCCTGCAGATTAAGGCCCTCTCCCACGTTCGGGCAGGCGTGGCTGTGGACAACGTCGAGCAGCACCGATATGCCGAGGCCGTGCGCTTTGTTTATTAGATATTTGAGGTCTTCAGGCGTGCCGTAGCGGTGCGAGGGGGCAAAGAAGTTTGTCACCTGATATCCGAATGACGCGTAATACGGATGCTCCTGGATCGCCATCAGCTGAACGGTATTGTAGCCCGAATACTTGATCCACTCGAGCGTACTATCCGCGAACTCGCGGTACGAACCGATCCCGGGACGCTCCTGCGCCATTCCGACGTGAGTTTCGTAGATCAGCGGCGCATCCGGGCGCTGCTTTTTGAAAAAGTCCCCGTCGGTCCATTCAAACGGCTCGTCGGGCATCCAGAGCTGGCCGCTGAGTTTATTCGTGTACGGATCCATCGTGCAGCGGGTAATGTACGCAGGAACGCGTTCGAAAGAATCGCCCTGCCTGCCCACGATCAGCCTTACGTATTGACCGTGCTTAAGCCTGTCGCGCCCCTCTAAACAGATCTCCCAGACGCCGTTTCCTATATTTGTCAGCGGGTACTCGAATTTTCCCCAGTAATTGAAATCGCCCATGAGCCATACGGCATCCGCACCGGGCAGCCACTCGCGGAAGACCCAGCCGGAAGCAGTGCGGTGAAAGCCGAAATAAGCGTACCCGTTGGCAAGATCTGAGATCGGCCCGTCTCCGGCGAGCATACTGCGCTTCTCGTTATAACGGTCAATGTGCATCCGGATCTCTCCGGCGTAAGGCGTCAGACCGGGATCGCGCTCTAACAGGTTCCGGAGTGCAGCGTCAACGTTTATCATTTTCTTCTCCTTTTTCCTGACAGGTCATTCGGTCCGTTCTGCCTGCCGCCGGATACAGCTTCGCATCCGCCTCGAAAAGACTCATCTGCTCATATTTTTCCGGCAGTTCGGCCATAAAACGGAAGCAGTCCTCCGGCGTGCAAAGAATACCGTGCTCCCTGCACAACTTCGTAAATATCGCCATCAGCTTCCTGTTATCCGGACTCGGCAGTTCGTACGCGTTTCCGTACGCGGCAATGTATTTTTGCTTAAGCCCCGGAAAGTGCCGGTCAAGCGCCGCATAATAATAGTCCCTGTCCCCTTCTCTCAGAGTAAGCCCCATACCGAAGCAGATTATCCCTTTAACTCCGACCCGCACGCACTCGTTAAGTATCTTTCGCACATTTTCCTCCGTATCGTTTATGAACGGAAGGATCGGGCAAAGCCACACGACCGTCGGTATCCCTCGCTTCTGCATCTCTGCAAGGACCTCTATGCGCCTCCTGGTATTGCACACGTTCGGTTCGATGATGCGGCAAAGTTCATCGTCATAAGTAGTAAGCGTGAGCTGGACAACGCATTTCGCTTTTTGATTGATCTCGTCGAGCAGGTCGACGTCACGCATTATCCTGTCCGATTTGGTCTGGATCGCGACGCCGAAGCCGTATTCAGAAATGAGCTCCAGGCATCTGCGCGTAAGCTTCAGCTGCTCCTCACAATGCATATACGGATCGGACATTGCCCCCGTTCCGATCATACACTTCTTTTTCTTTGACCGGAGCGCGGCCTCCAGAAGCTCGGGAGCATTTTGCTTGACCTCGATATCCTCGAACGGATGCGTAAACCGGTAGCATGCGCTGCGGCTGTCACAATATATGCAGCCGTGGGAGCAGCCTCTGTAAATATTCATCCCGTACCGCCCGCCGCTTCCGGTCAATATCGATTTCGCGTCAACAAAATGCATCTGTCCTGTCTCCCGTTACCCTTCAAGGCACATGTAGACGTTCATCAGAACAAGCGAAAAGCCGCATATTTCCGCACTGCTCATGACTTTTTTCTCATGTATCCGTCCGTAATCGTCCAGAAAATCCCAGACCGACCATATGACGTGCTCTTTTTCTTCCTTTAGCGCTGAGAAAGATCTTTCGATCATCCGGTACTGCCTGTACGAAAGCGGCCTCATAAGCTCGCGCTTCGTATCTTCATCCGCCTCGTTAAGATCCTGCGCGCCTTCTACGGCGATCTGCTTTGCGTAATATTGAAAGACCTTGAAGAGATAGCCGAAATTGTCGATAAGAAAGCGGTGGGTCGCGGCATCGTCTTCCGCTTCTATAACTTCCTTCAGCTTCCCGAACTTCGAAATGAATTCGCCGTCATAATAAATGATCTTATCAGTAGCCATATTTTATCTCCGTTCCGGCTGGACGTTTTCAGTTTTTTCGGTCAATGCGGCGCGCATGAACGCGATCAACGTCAATACGTAGCACACTGTCTTAGGCAGCATCAGCATCCCGAGCATCGGAACGAGCCCCGCGAACACCGCGACGGGGATGTAAAACAGAAATGACAATAATATGTACAACCATACAAGGCGAAACGGTCTGTCTGCCTTGCGGTTTTTGAAATACAGGCAGCATATCACTGCGCCGAGGATAACAAAAGGAACGTTCCGGATGATCCCCCACGTCATGTCGCTGCTGTTTGCGAGCCAGCCGTTCTGAGGAAACATGCACAGACCTATCCTGATCGCTGACAATGCCCATACGGCCGCGGTCAGTCCGCGTTTTTCCTGCCCGCCGTAGTACAGGAGCCAGACGTAGTAAAGGAGGAGGTAGAATATCGTCATCGTGACGGATGTGACAAGTTTTCCGATGCCCAGTGCGGCGGTGAAGTCTGCGTCAATGAAGTAGTTCAGTACGCGCGGGACGAGGTGGAATGCGTCTCCGCAGCCAAGTACGAGGGCGGCAATGCCCATTAGTTTTCCGGATTTGTTTTTTGCTTTGACCAGCAGCAGGATCCCGCTGATTATTGCAAACAGCAGGTACAGTATGTCAAATGTCGATTCGCCGTATTTCATGGTTTTGAGTGCCCTCCTGCCTGTGTTTTTATGCGTAGCTAAGTACGACCGTGCCGCAGAGCCGCGCGGCCGATTCTGTTTATATTATAATCTATCTGCAGCTTTTTTACCACACCTCATTCAAGCGCAAGCAGATTCCCTAGCTCGATCGTGAAGCCGAGCGCACGGTACATTTCCACGTCACAATCCGCACACCCGACGGTCAACGAAGACACGCCGCTCTCCCTATACGCAAAACCGACTAATTGACGCGCGACACCTTTATGGCGGTACTCCGGGCGGATATAGAAATCCTCAAAAACGCCGCTCGGCAAATAATCAAACGTCGAAAACCCAACCGTGACCGAGCAGCAGCCGGCCAAAACGGCATTGTCCCACGCCCCGTAAAAATTGATTTTGCCGCCGCTGATCGCCTCCGCCAGGCGCGCTTTCCCGCCGCCATCCGGCTCCTCCTCGCCGATCTCGGCTTTATACTGCTTCTGAAGTTCCCAAAGCACATCCATCTCAGACGGATCGATCTTTCTGTAATTCATAAGAGCCTCCTGTAATTGCCTCTTATTGTCACTTATTGACACTTTTTACCGCTTATTGCCGCTTATTGGCGCCTATTTGCGCCTATTGCCGCCGGCTTTCATATTGAACAGAAAAATAGAGAGCAGCACCAGCGCGATCCCGAGGATCCTCACGACGCTCAGTCTCTCGGTGAAGGCAAAGGCGCCGATGAGCGTGGCGACAACGATCTCGACCGACGCTACCACCGGCACCTTGCTCGCCTGCGAGATCTTTGACAGCCCGCTGAAATAGAATGCGTACGCAAGCGCGGTGGCAACAAGTCCGAACAGCAGTCCGAGGAACAGAAGCTTCGGGCCAAAGGGCCGCTCCACCGTGTGCCACGGGCGACGCACGGCGGCAATAAAAATGCAGCCGAAAAGCAGATTATACGTTGCCACCGCAAACGGCGACGCACTTTCCTTCATGGCGAGCTTGCCGATCACGGGAGTCATCCCGTACGTGAACCCGGCCCCAACGCCCACCAGTATCCCGAGCGGAATAATTGACGTCAGACTGAAATTGCCGCCGGTCGCAGTCAAAACGCAGCCTATTATATTGACCGCCAGCGCGATCCATTTAACGTAATTCAGCTTTTCCCTGAAAATTATCGCGGAGGCGATCCCGGTGAAGACCGGCGCGGTGTAGAGGAGGACCGATCCGACCGCCATCCCGTTCATGCTGACGGACGTGCTGTACAGGATATTGAATGTGCCCTGGCATACGACCCCAAGCAGGATGCACGAGATCAGCGTCTTCCACCCGATACGGAACGCTTTTGAGCCGTCAAAGATCAGCGTCATGACGGCCAGGAGTATTGCCCCGAAGAACAGTCTCAAAAAGCTCGTGTACGACGCGCTCGAGCCCTCGGCCTCCATCAGTTTTACGAAGAGTCCGATCGTGCCCCACAGGCAGCCCGTTATAAATATTTTGGTCAAGCTTTTGATTTCGACGTTCATACCGTTCCTCCACGGTCAGAAGCTAATTATATTGCATAACCGGGGCAATAGCAAGGCGGAGCAGCGCTGCGGGTAATCGCAGTGACGTCAATGCATGAGACTCTCTTGATCAAGCAGGAAATCCAAAATCCCCATTACAAGAATCCCATCATCCGTCCACCAGGGTTTTATATTATCGCCGACAATAATGATCTTCTTAAAACTATCCTTGATATGATTCAGTGAGCGGCTTTCCTGAATAGTCTTCTCACGTGTGTCAAGATGCAGGGCAGACTGAATGTAGAATCTGTTGTTCCCCTTATTACAGATAAAATCTACTTCTGTCTGCAGACGTTTTCCGTTTTCACGTATCTCAACAACGCCTATATCAACATTGTATCCTCTATACAACAGTTCATTGAAGATGGCGTTTTCCGTCAAATGGGTTTCTTCCTGTTGCCTGAAGTTGAGTCTGGCATTTCGAAGGCCGAGATCTGTAAAATAGTATTTTTGCGGAGTACCTATATACTTTCTTCCCTTGACATCGTAGCGAAATGCTTTTTTAACAACGAACGCATCTTCCAGGCAGGTAATATATGAGTTTACCGTATTTAAAGACAATTCCTTTTCTCCATGGCTTTTAAACGTATCATATACTTTCTGAGTATTTGTTAATGACCCAATGGATGAAGCAAGTATATCAACGATCGCATCAAGCAGATCCTTACGTTTAATTCTGTTTCTGTTAACTATATCCGTAAAATAGGTTTGCTCAAACAAGTCTTTCAGGTAAGCAGCTTTTTCTTCATCCGTCTTTTTTTCAACAGCTAAAGGCATTCCTCCAAATGTGAGATATTCTCTCCATGCATCATACTTGTCGCAGCTAACTGTAGGGTAAAACTCGGAAAATGAAAGCGGGAACAAATGGATCTGATCCGCTCTGCCTCTGAATTCAGTGATGATATCAGTTGAAAGAAATTTCGAATTGCTTCCCGTTACATAAACGTCCAGATTTCTGTCATATAGAAATCCATTAAGCACATATTCGAAGTTTTTCACTAATTGGATCTCATCCAGCAAAAGATAATATTGCATATCATCCCTGATATACTCCCGAACAAAATGATCGAAAGCTATAGGATCATTGTGGTATTTCATGTATTCCGGTCGATCAAGCTCGATTTTTATGATATGGTCTTTAGGTACACCCTCTGCAATTAAATGTCTCTTAAACAGCGGATCCATCAGGTAAGATTTACCACATCTTCTGATTCCGGTGATCACTTTGATCAGTCCGTTGTGTTTTTTATTAATCATTTGCTGTACATATCTGTCTCTTGAAATTTCCATATCTAATCCTCTGATGAAGATTTTTGCCATAAACGGCATTTTTCTTCTCTCGCTATTGTAACAGTCTCCGCCTCATAAGTCAAGAGCCAGATGAAGATTTTTGCCCAAAATGCCGCATTTGTTCACCGATATTGACTGATTTGTTTTGACGGGAATGTCATTATATTTTGCGCAAGCACAAAAACAATCCCAACCTTCACAAATTGGGATTAAAGTTGGGATTCGTATTTTTTGATTTCCAAACCCTTTCCTCCTATGCCGCTCCCCACCTCCGCTGATGGCAGTGTGGTGGCCTTTCTCATTTTGCTTTTAGGTCAATTAAATCGTAATATGTCTCATACGCTTCATCGGGCACCGGTTTCTTCGGCAGCCAAAAGTCATACAAGTAGCGAAGTTCTTCTGAGTCACCATAGATCATCTTGACCATTTCATATGCATAATTGTTTGCGTCAAACTCATAGGGCTGGCCGAGATACACATCTGTAAAAACTTCTTCGCCACCATCTAATTTGCACTCCAGATATTTGCCATCTTCAAGTTTGAAACAGGTTCCGTCAAACATGATCGTATACGGTAAGCTGCGAATGATTGTGTCGCTGAACTTCTCCGGGAACAGATACTGTACGGCATGTCTCAACTCATGATACAAGAAAAAAGCCTGTTCATAATCCGGTGCTTCACATAAGTACTCTGCATTGATGTAAACCGTTTTTGTCTCAACATCAAACGTCCCATTGGCAGTTTCATACCCCGGCGGCATATCAAACGATAACTGCAGTTCAATATGGTTCTCAGTGCAGAATTTATCAAAGTATCGCTTATAATCAATCATCCCATCACCTCTGAGTCACTAATGCTTATCTTCATTCCCGGACATTGAAACTACAGTTACAGCCCGATTTGACAACAGACCGAGAGTCTCAGCCTCTCAATAATCCTCAAATGACAACAATCCGATAGTCTCAATCTCTGATTTTTACCTTTGATAGCGAGCGAGAGTTACAGCAGCGGGTTTCCTCATTTTTGCACTCCCGCTCCGTGGAAACTTATTCACGTTCCCACTGACGGCTGAGACCTCATAAATGCCCTGATTTCAAGCCATTTTTCCACTGTCGTACTCATTTTCTGGACAGCGAAACAACCGTCTCCACA
>JAEEGL014250430.1_pt1 | contig 26170 bp, 25 predicted proteins | sample 9134231 | NCBI WGS metagenome assembly JAEEGL01 (sample SAMN16246548, study PRJNA631951) | gut metagenome | biome: gut microbiome; feature: rumen; material: fiber-attached | host: Bos | place: Iran: Karaj | collected 2018-10
ATAATCTCTTTCAAATCTTTGTCCAAATGGAACAAGACCTAATTCACGCAATTTTTCTGCTTTTTCTCTTCTAACTAATTCTTGTTCTGTAAACTCTCTCATAAGTCACCTCTTCAATATATAATAATATCAAAAAATCACTAAAAATACTAGTGATTTCATGACTATTTATAATGTTTTTATTAATATTTATTCATAATGAGTCCACATTCTAATAATATGAATTTCTTTTTGATTTAAAGCTACCTCATATACAATTCTATGTTGCCTATTAATTCTTCTAGAATATAATCCAGTAAGATTACCTACTAACTTTTCATATGGTGGCGGAAAACCAAACGGATCGACTGCCATAACATCTAATATTTTTTTGCATTGCTTATCTAATCCCGCACCTTTTAACTTAATTTTATCCTTTAAAGCCAACTTCGAAAACTTAATAATATAATTACCATTCTTCATCAGCTTTATATACCTCCGCATTTTCCCAATCTTCAGTATCTCTGATATTATTTACTTCATTTACAAAACTAGGAATACTAGATAAAAAAAGTGTTTCCTCAATGTTTTTCCATTCCTCTTCTGAAATCAATACAGCATTCTCTCCCTTGTTATTAACAATAGTAATTGGATTATAACCTATATTAACATCAGCTACTAGTTTATATAAATTTTGCCTAGCATTTGTTATATTAATAGTATCCATAATATCACCTCACTTACATTGTAACGTACTTTTTTGCGTACGTCAATATTATTATATGAAAAAAAAACTAAAATATTAGTGATTTATTAAATTTATTTATATAAACTTACATTCTTTTTATTTTTAGATCTTACTTTCTTAATCTGGAAATCCTTTCCTGTTATTTTTAAAGAATCTTCTTCTAAATCTTCTAATTCTTTAATAGTAGATGGTATAGCAGAATCTAAATCAAGTTTTAAATTATGTTTCAACACATACTTTTCACCACTATATATATTAACCATTAAAGCCTTATAATTAATATATAAAGTACCACTGCTTATAAGAGTTCCTGTCACACTTGAACAGCTTTTTTTAGACCTTGTCTCCTTATATGATGGATATACTAAAAATGAACCAGAAAACCAACGACAACTCATATGTTTAATATGTTCACCCTCAATTAAATAATATAGTTCTTCTTCACTTTTATTTGGATTTTCCTCAATGACTTTTCTAGATAAAATATCTTTTTTCATAGCCTCTATATTGGGATTTTTTTCCATGCAGCTCACCTTGCAAATACTATAACATAAAAATCACTAGTTTTCTAGTGATTTCATATAGTTATCTAATAAATTAAATAAATCTTCCTTAGTAGTCATTTTAAATATTTCATTTTTGATAGAAGCACTATTAGGTAGACCTTTAATATAATAGGCAGCGTGTGTTCTCATTTCTAACATAGCTACTTTCTCAGGTTTGTTTTTGATTAATAGCTCAGCATGTCTTTTAATCATATCGATTTTTTCTTCTAATGTAACTTCTTTTGGAACAATCCCTTTTTCTAAATAATCTATACATTCTTTAATTAACCAAGGATTACCTAAGACACCCCTACCTATCATAACTGCGTCACATCCGGTTTCATCTATCATACGTTTAGCGTCATAACAAGATACTATATCTCCATTTCCAATAACTGGAATAGATACTGCATCTTTTACTTTTTTAATGATTGACCAATCAGCTTTACCGGTATATCCTTGAGCTCTGGTTCTTGGATGAACAGTAATTGCAGAAGCACCAGCCTTTTCTACTATTTTAGCTATTTCAACTGCATTTATAGAATTACTATCCCAACCACTTCTTATTTTAACTGTTACAGGAATTGGCACAGTATCAACTACTGTTTTGACTATTTCATATACTTTATCAGGATCTTTTAACAAAGCCGAACCTGCTTGAGCTGAAATTGCCACTTTAGGAACAGGACATCCCATATTAATATCAATAATATCTGGATGCATATTCTCATAAATATATTTCGCGGCTATTTCAAAAGATTTTTTATCTGACCCAAATATTTGCTGAGATAAAGGTCTTTCATAATCTGTCATATAAAGCATATCTATAGTTTTATTACTACCATACATAATTGCTTTATCAGATACCATTTCAGCTTCAATTAAACCACATCCCATATCTTTAATAATGGTTCTAAAAGCCGAATCACAAATTCCTGCCATAGGCGCTAGGCAAACATTATTTTTAAGTTCAACGTTACCTATTTTAAACATTACTTACCACCACATTATAAATGTTATCTGAAATATCAACATATTTCATGTCGTTTTCAAACATATTTATATATTTAATTTCATCTATAGGGCGATTTAATTTATCAAATTTATTTAAAGCATATTTACAAGTAACATCTAGATAATCTGTACATTCTGGATTAGATACACTATTTAAATATATACCATGATCAGTTTTTAAAAATGTAATTTTATCATTTGAAACCATAAATGATTGAATAGTTTCACCAGATATTTCTTTATATAATTCATCTGATATAACTTCATATTTAGCGTGTCCTATACCTTTAGTAAAGTAAAAACTTCTTTTGAAAGACATATCATAAATATTACCATCTGATTTTAAAACATAATATTTATACTCAGATGATTTACCATATCTTGAAGCCATTAATACGTCTTCCCCTTTAAAATATTCAGGCATAACATCATCAGTTACTAACTCTAACTCTAATGAATTAATTTTAAATACATTCCCATCTAAATCAATGTAATAGTCATCGACAACTTTACTTATAGTATTATCGCCTAATTTTAAGCAGCTTTGTTCATTAGAAAATTTTGAATCTAATGTAATACTATATAAATTACCATTACTAATTACAACATTTGGATTAAATGTATTTTTAGTATCATTAATTCCATTGCATGAAAAAGTACCAACTTTAGTAATTAATTCAGGTTTTTTATTCTTAGTTGCCATATCTATTCCGATTATTGATATTATTACTAATGCATATAAAATAGTTGCACTAACTAAACCTCCTAAAAAATATCCCCATTTGTTATTCATAATTCACCTCTATCTTACTATCCAACCATTTGGTATTCCACGCTCACCTGATGCAGAATAAGCAACTGGCTTGTTATAAGTTTTACCATTTATAGCAAGTACTGTAGATGCTCCACCATCTAAGTTGGCAGCATTATAAGCACCATATCTTTCTAGAATAGAAATAACCTCAGCCATAGAAGCTCCACCTCTAAAACCATATTTATTTCCAGAACCATCAATTGTTAAGAAAAGTATAATACCATCACGTCTTTGGGCGATTGCAGTTCTTGGGTCTACTCCATAACCACCATTACCAATTATAGTAGCAGATTTTCCATTTACTATTAAAAATGGTCCAAAACATACAGCATCTCTAATACCTTTTTCTAAAGCAGTAGTTGCATCCATATCACCTAAAGTTAATATATTATCCTTTGTTATACCTATAACACCACATTTACCGTTTTCTATAATCTCACCATTAGATATGAATGTTCCAGCAGCAAGTCCGCCAACACTTTGACCATCTAAATCTATGAAAGCTCCACCATTTATAGCTATTATTGCCCCAGATTTTTGAGCCATAACAGATAAATATTCTCCTCTTGTTCCATAATATTCACTTTTTGTAGTTGTTAGTCTTGAAGCATCATATATAACTGTTAAATATGCATGATACCCAGGACCATCAAATTCTATGATTTTATATAAATCATTATCTGGATCCTTAGTTAATACTTGTTCTTCATATATAGAATCATAGTGATTTTTATTTTTTAATTTAAAATCGATTAATGAAGCATCAGTTTCTTCTGCAACTGAAATAGTTACATTTTTAGATAATATTTTATCAATTCTATCTGCACTATAAAATATTTTTGCTATATATTGGTGTGATTTTGTATTCATAGCAGTAGTTACTAAGTAATCTCTAAACTTATCCCATGGTCCATAGAATAGAATAAAACACAAAATCGCACAGATATCTATAATAGCTAATATAACTATTCTTTTTTTCATAAGTCACCTACTTCATTAAATAAAAATGCAATAATCTTGCCATATAATAAACTATGCAAGAAATTATGAATAATATACTAATCACTTCAAACATTATAAGATATTTATTTTCTTTTATAAACAATGTTTTTTCCTTAGTTTCAATACCAAGTAATTCTAATATAGTAGGCATTATATCACTTTGTGATGCACTACTAACCAACTCTTTTTGATTTGATATTAGTATATCTTTTCCATCTTTTTTTGTAATAATTAAAAATATAGTTCTATCCTTAATATAATCAAACGTTTCTTCAAAATCTTTTTTATCTACATTTGCTACTATTAAATCATAGTTTGTTAAAACTTCATTAAAGATATCCCCTTTAATACTTTTTAAATGTTCATATTTAATATTTTGATATCCATCAAAAGTATAATTATCAATATTACATCTTAATTGTTTTAATGATCTACTATCCAATATACTTCCTAAGCAATCACACTTTGGCATTTTAATAATAGAATCATTACCATTTGATATAAATGTTTTTATTTGCCTCTTTTCTTTTTTTAATGTTGCAACAACACTTTTAAAATTATCTAAATTAACATTAAAGAAAATAATAATATCATTTTTATCTACTTTATATGTCTTTTTAGGAAACAACTTCTCATACTTAAATTCATCTACTAGTAAAGCTTTTCTTTCAAACTTTTTTGCAATCAAATGCAAAGATGTTTTTTTGAATTTTTTCTTATCAAAAAAAGATAGAATTAAATTCAATTTATCTATATCATTTGAAGTATCTCCTACTATATGTATCTTAGACTTATTTTTTAAAGCTTTATTTAGTATTTTTGATAATTCCTTATCTAAAGAACCATCTTCTTCCATACTTTTTAAAAGTTCATCAGGCCCTTTAAATTCTTTCGATACACCTATATTTTGACATGAAGAAAGACTAACTTTAGTATATTTTTTCAATATATCATTGTATTCATCACACATGCATAAAAAAATAGGTTTCATATCTTATCACTCCTATTTTATTTTATCATAGGTATATAAAAAAAGATAGATGAGTAAAGAAAAAAACTCCATAAATTTGGAGCTTATTTTAGGCAATCTTAACAATCTTAACTTCGTATGATCCGCCTGGGCTTTCAACAGTCTTAACTTGACCTACTTTTCCACCCATTATTGCTTGTGCAATTGGTGATTCATTAGAAATTTTATTAGTTGTTAAATCTACTTCTTTACTACCTACAATTGTATATGTTTCAGTTTCATCATCACCGACATATTCAATTGTAACAGTAACACCTACTTGAACCTTATCTTTTTTAATTTCATCTGAAATAATTTCTACGTTTTCAATCATAGTCTCTAATTCAATAATTCTATTTTCACACTCTGCTTGAGCACTTCTAGCAGCATCATATTCTGCGTTTTCAGATAAATCTCCTAACGCTCTTGCTTCTTTCAATGATTGAATTATTTCAGGTCTTTTAACGTTCTTTAATTCTTCTAATTCTTCTTTTAATTTAACTAAACCTTCTTCAGTCATATATATTTTATTTTCATTCATAATTATCCCTCACTTAGTACTTTAAAATAATACACTAAAAATATGTATTTGTCAAATTAATTTAATACGCATAAAGTCATATTCATGTAATGGAATATCTACTTTAATTTTAACAATTTGACGAGGATGTCTTACTATATCTATAGTATTATCCATATCATCTTTAATTTCATCTATTTTAAATTCATATGGTTTTAAATTAGGACCAAAAAATTCTACTATATCACCTTTTTTAAAATAGTTTCTCTGCTCTATAGTTGCATAACCATCTTTATAATCTTTAACTACACCTAAAAAATCTTGATTAGAAAGTTCTACTCTACCATTATAATAGCTTGTATTTGCCCCATAATTTAAGTCAAAAAACTGTGGAATAGAATCTCTATTAGCTACTCTATTTAGAATTTTTTCTAAATCTTTATTATATTCATAATTACCTTTTTTATATTCATCAATCGCATTTCTATATACACTTACTACGGTTGCTAAATAATAAATAGAACGCATTCTTCCTTCGATTTTAAAAGATTTGATACCTAAATCCATCATTTCTTTTAAATATTTAAGCATAGATAAATCTTTAGAACAGAAAGTAAATGGTTTTTCCGCATCTATTTTATCCATATTTTCATCAAGAAGATCAAAATCCCAACGGCATATTTGACTGCAACCGCCTCTATTAGCATCTCTATTAGTTAAATAATTAGATAAAACACATCTACCACTATAACCAGCACACATGGCACCATGGATAAAACATTCTATATCAATATCTACATTATCTATTATATTCTTTATCTCTTCTTTTGATGTCTCTCTAGCTAAAACTATTCTTTTTACGCCCTTTTCCTTCCAATATCTACATGCTTCTATATTTAATGTAGATTGTTGTGTGGATAAATGCACTTCTAAATTAGTTTCTTTAAGTGCGATATTTACTATAGCAGGATCACTTACGATAATAGCATCTACACCTATACTATCTAATTCTTTTAAATAATCACTTACTAATTCAATTTCTTTATTATGTAAAACAATATTTACTGTTACATATATTTTTTTACCATGTGAATGAACAAATTGCGTCCCTTCTCTTAATTCATCCATCGTAAAATTAATCGCGTTAGCACGAAGTCCTAATATACTACCACCAACATATACAGCATCCGCACCATATAAAATCGCATATTTTAATCTTTCTAAATCACCTGCTGGAGATAATAATTCCATAATATCACCTACTTTACTTTATATATTGTATCTTTATTTATAAATCCATCATCCGTATTTGGTACTAATTTACATAGTTCTTGGTAACTTTTTTGCAAATTATTTTTATCTAAATTCATAATAATGTCAAGTACTTTGTCAAAATTATCAATTAAGAATGGATTTACAACATAATAATCTATATCTAGATTGAAATATTCTAAAACTATATTTAATATATGACCAGAATATGCACAAGTACCATCACTATTCTCCATTAAAGGATAGCTTATACCCTCTTTATGCATATAATATATGTCACTATTATTTTCTTTCTTAAATGTTTCTAAATAATTAGATATAAGCCTTCTTTTAGATGTAAAAATCGGTACATATCCAAATAAATTAGCCATTAATTTAACATTAGTATTTTCTTTTATTTCTTTAATTTCTCTTTTAGTTATTTCACTTGATAGGTATGCATAGTTAACAGACTCACTATTCCAATAATTAATAGTTGCATAATTACATACTAAGTGTTCAGCTGCCCATACTAAATTATTTTTAAGGTTAAGCCTTTTTTTCATGTTAACTAATGCAACATCATAATATAAAATACCCTCAATATCATAATTTTCTAATCTTTTTAATGTATCTTCTAATATAGATAAATCTTTATTATTCATATTTTTATTTAATGAAATAAATATATCTTTATCTTTAATCTTATTATAGATGCTTTCAAATTCACTTAAAGATAAATAAGTATTATAATTTATTGATAAATCTTTGATAGGTATAATAAAACCATCTACATCACTATATTTATCTATATCAGTTATATCATTTAATATTAATATAATTTTAGACATAATATCACCACACACGTATTATATCAAAAAAAAGGAAATATTACTATTTCCTATTTTAATACTTTTTTTGACCAAGACCATTTATGACACTCTGGGCATTTTAAATATCTTGTTGTATGAACATGTGGAGTTATCATAGCTACAAAGTATTTTGGAACATGTTTATGGTGACATTTACTACATTCATAATATCCTGTATCAACTTCTAGTTTAAGTGCATAGAAAGCAACTATAACTAATATAACTGTGGATATACATACAATTGTCCCAAAAATTGGCCCCTCACCTAATGAATATGCGGCTAAAATAATAATTGATATATAAAATATGAAAGTTGTAATTAATATAACCCACATATTTGTAAATATCTTTTTGTTATTTTTCTCTTCTTGTTTTGCAAGTTCTAATATTAATTCTTCAGTTTTTTTATTATTATCTTCCATACCGATCTTTTCACCTAATAAAAGTTCATTTACATTAATACCTAAGATATCACATAAATCTAACATCTTATCTGCGTCAGGCAAAGATAAACCCCTTTCCCACTTTGATACTGCCCTATCAGTTACATATAGTCTTTCAGCTAATGCCTCTTGAGTTAAAGATTTTTCTTTTCTTTTTTCTTGTATAAATTTACCTATCTTAATTAAATTCATGAACTTTTTCCTCCTTTCATGATTTTAATATATACCTAATCATTTAAAAGTTACACATACCAGTGGTTGATATTAATATTATAGCATAAAAAAACAAACTGTGCGTTTGTCTAATTTTCAAATGGTGGAGTTGAGGGGAATCGCACCCCTGTCCAAAACTACTAAACAATAAACCTCTACAAGCTTAGTTAACTTTTATATTTCCTTGGTACCAAGAAGTTAACAACCAAGTATCCAAGTAAGTCTATAATATTCATTGCTATAACTAGACAATATAGCATTATACCTTACTAATCGAGCCCCATATATAGACCGTAAGGAAATCTATAAAGGAGCAGCTTGCTATTTTTCTATTAAGCGAAAGCTAATTGATTTCTGTTTCCAGTTATTTTTAATTTGTACTTAACGCGTACCTTCGGCTTGCCATCTATTGCCACATAATCCTGTCGAATCTATACAACCCCGTACATAAATTATAACATGTTCTATAATAAAGTCAATTTGTTTACAATAAAAAAGTACCTAAGGTACTTCTATATTACATATGTTTAACGAGTCTTAAATTCTTTAGCTATATTTCTTTTGATATCGCGCTCTTTTATAGCTTCACGCTTATCATAGTTTTTCTTACCTCTAGCTATACCTAATTCAATTTTAGCTAGATTACCTTTAAAATATAATTTTAAAGGTATTAAAGTATATCCATCTCTTTCAATAGCATCCCTAAGTTTTAATATTTCTTTTTTATGTAATAAAAGTTTTCTAGTTCTAGTCTCTTCATGGTTAAAAATATTTCCTTCTGCATATTCTTTAATATACATATTAAGTAAGAACACTTCACCATTTTTAACTATACCATAACAATCTTTTATATTAGCATTACCAAGTCTAATAGACTTTATCTCAGTACCAGTAAGCTCTATACCTGCTTCATAAGTATCTAATATTTCATAATCAAATCTTGCTTTTCTATTTAGTATTTCCATCTTTAAATACCTCAAAATCTATAGTTCTAAGTTCTTTAGAAGCAGCAATTACTTTGACTTTAATATTATCACCTAAACGATAACCTCTTTTATTATGTTCTGATACTAATGCGAATGTATTTTCATCAAAATGATATTCTTCAGTGAATGTATCTAACTTAACTAACCCTTCAATCAAGTTAGGAAGTTCTATAAACATACCGAAGCTTGTAACACTAGATACAATACCCTCAAAAACTTCACCTATATGATCTTCCATATATTCAGCTTTTTTCATATCATCTACTTCACGTTCACATTCAATAGCACATCTTTCTTTAAATGAAGTATGTTCACCTAGCATAACTAAGTGTTCCTTATAATATCCTACTGTGTCTTTAGATAAATCATGTTTAAATAAATAGGTTCTAAGTAGGCGATGTACTGTTGTATCTGGGTAACGCCTAATTGGAGAAGTAAAGTGTGTATAACACTTAGAAGCTAGACCAAAGTGTCCAATATTAACTGGGTCATATATAGCTTTTTGCATACTTCTTAAAAGTAAGCTTGATAAAATCGTATATTCTTTTTTATCTTTTAAACCATCTAATATTTTTTGCATAGCTTTTGGTGTTATATTCTTAACCTTACCATCAATCGTATAACCTAGTACATGAATAAATTTAATAAAGTTTTCGATTTTTTCTTCAGAAGGCACTCCATGGACACGGTAAATAAACGGTAGATCCATATAGAATATATGAGTAGCTACTGTTTCATTAGCCGCGATCATAAAGTCTTCAATTAACATTTCACCTAAGTCTCTATCTCTTAATTTAACATCTATTGCCTTACCATTCTCATCAACTATAATTTTAGATTCATCTATTTCAAAATCAATATATCCTCTATCCACTTTTTCTTTTCTAAGTATTTTAGAAAGCTCATACATTTCTTTTAATTTAGATGCATAAGGTTCATACCCTTCTGGTATTTCTTCATCATGTAATACTTTATTAACTTTCTTATAAGTCATTTGAATACGTGATCTAATTACACTTTCATAGATATCATAATCTATAACTTTACCTGCAGGGCTTATTACCATATCACATGTAATAGCAAGTCTATCTACTAAAGGATTTAAAGAGCATATACCATTTGAAAGTTTATGTGGTAGCATTGGGATTACCCTATCAGCTAAATATACTGATGTACCACGTTCATAAGCCTCATCGTCTAAATGTGTTCCCGGTTTAACATAATAGGAAACATCCGCGATATGTACACCTAACTTATAATTACCATCTTCAAGTTTTTCTACTGATATTGCATCATCTATATCTTTAGTATCATCACCATCAATCGTAAAAATTAATCTATCTCTTAAATCAACTCTGCCTTGTTTTTCTTCCTCAGATACAGTATCTGGTATTTTATCTAATTCTTTTAGTACCTCATCACTAAAAGTATCCTCTATTTCATATTTTGCTGTAATAGATAAAATATCTACTCCAGGATCATTTTTATGTCCTAATATTTTTAACACTTCACCTTTATAGTTATTATTTTTAAGCTTATTTAATACCTTAACAACTACTTTATGACCATGCATAGCATTCATTGAATTTTTAGAATCTATCTCAATTGTAAGTTTAACTTTTTCGTCATCTAATTTAACGTATCTTTGGTCTTTGATCATATAGATTTCACCAACCATAGGCTTAAATTCACGTTTTAAAATTCTTACAATTCTACCTTCTAAATCTATACCTTTTTTAGATGTAATCTCTACTATAACTGAATCTCCATGAATCGCGCCATTCATATTAGTAGGCGCTATGAAAACATCTTCTTCACCTTCAATATCAACAAATCCAAATCCACGTTTATTCGCAAGCATCTTACCAACTCTCAGATTGCTATTTGTAAAAATCATATATTTATTATGCTTAGTCAAATATACTTTTAAATTATCTTCTAAATCATTTAAATCTTTTAATACATTTTTTAAATCATCTACTGTGGATAATCCTAGGGCATCCATGATTTCATCCGCGCTAAGGGCTTTATCGGTATTCTTTAAAAGTTCTAGTATTTTATCTTGCATGATATCACCTATAAATATTATACAATAAAAAAAGAGTAAAAATATATAATTATTACTCTTTTTGTCATTTATTTACTTATCTTTATACTCTAATTTATCAACTTCAACTTGATTAATTGAATCAAATCTCTTAGCAATCTTTTCTGAAGTAGTATGAAGTTCTTTAACATCTTTAGATACTGTATCGATATGATTAGATAATCTATCCCATCTTTCTTTATATCTTAAGAATTCTTCATTTAATAAATTTAATTCTTTTTGAATTACTTTAGCATATTTATCTCTTTCCATATTTTTAACTATTACTTCAATTGTTGTTAATGTAGAAATTAAAGTAGTAGGAGATGTTATCCATACTTTCTTCTTATAAGCATATTCTATTATATCAGTATGATATGCATTTAATTCCGCGAATATAGCTTCAGCAGGTAAGAATAGAATTGCTTGATCAGATGTGACATTAGGTATTATATATTTTCCAGATATTGCATCTATATGTTTTTTCATATCAGAAACAAACATTTTAGTAGCAGCCTCTCTTAATTCTTTAGTTAAATTTTTATCAACCATTCTTTCATAATTTTCTAAAGGAAACTTAGAATCTATTCCAATAAGGCCCAATGGTTCTGGTGCGAATAAGGCACAGTCAACAATGGTACCATTTTCTAAAGCATACTGCATCTTATATAACTCACTAGACTCTCCAAATACATTAGACATAATATGATATAAATTAACTTCACCAAATGTTCCTCTACTTTTCTTATCTGTAAGTACATTTTGTAAAGATATAATATCACCTGATAATGTATCTATTTTCTTTTGAGCTTCATCTATTTTTGTTAATCTTTCTAAGACATTAGTAAATGTCTTATTAGTTTTTTCAAAATTTTCGTCTAATCTTTCAGATACTTTATCATTTAAAAGTCTTATTCTTAAATCTAATTTTTCTGTTAACTTATCAAAATCTTCATTATTATTTTTATTTATATCGGTTTTGAATTCACCCAATTCCTTAATCACGTTTTTTTCAATATCACCAATCTTATCTCCTATATGAGATGTATTAAAATTTTTCATTAGGCTAATCAAAGATATTATAAGCACTACTACAAGTAGACCAACTATTACGTATTCCATATTATCACCAATATAATTATACCATAATTTAACTAATTATTTAATATCCAACTTTCCCATCCGCCTTTAATATTTATAGTATGATAACCTAGGCTATTTAAAAATTTACATAGCCTCACACTTTGTTCTCCTCTTTGACAGTATATATAGTAAAATCTATCCTTAGTTAAATATTTACTATAACTTTTAATAAGCAATACTTTTGGAATATTAATAGAACCTGGAATATGACTATCATTATATTTTTCCATACTTCTTATATCAATAATATTAGCATTAGAAAGTTTTTTTAATTCTAAAACACTAATTTCTCTCAAAATATCACCTATAATATTATATGATACAAAAAATATTATGATATATTTTTTCATAATTTTCTTAATTTATGATAAAATGATAATAGGTGATAACATGATAATAAATATATTATTATTAGTAGTAGGATTTGTTATGTTAATTAAAGGTGCGGATATACTAGTAGATGGAGCATCATCAGCAGCATTAAACCTTAAAATGTCAAAGATCTTAATTGGTCTTACTATAGTTGCATTTGGGACAAGTGCACCTGAACTTGCAGTTAGTATAAGTGCCCGTATGTCTGGATCTGATGATATTGTAATAGGTAATGTATTAGGTAGTTCTATATTTAACACACTTTTAATACTTGGTGTATCAAGTTTAATAAGACCTATACCAGTTAAAGAAAATACAGTAAAAAAAGAACTTCCTATGCAGTTAATACTATCACTTTTATTGATTGTAGTAATGCTAGACATTACGTTAGATGGTTCATTAGTCAACTTAATTACTAGGAGTGATGCCTTAGCAATTACCCTATTCTTTTCAATATTTATATATTATTTAGTAACTATAGCAAAAAAAGAATTATTTCATGATAAAGCACCATATGGTATAATTAAATCATTTTTATACATTATAGTTGGATTAGCAGCTCTTATCTATGGTAGTAATTTAGTAGTTAGTAATTCTACTAATATAGCTAAAGTACTAGGTATAAGTGATAGAATTATAGGTCTTACCATTATTGCACTTGGAACATCTCTACCAGAACTTATAACTTCAATCGCATCTTCTAAAAAAGGTGAAGATGAACTATTAGTTGGTAACATTATAGGTAGTAATATTTTTAATATATGTATAGTATTAGGTATACCTGTAGCTATATTTGGTACAATTAAGGCATCCGGTTTTTCAATGATTGATATAGCTGTGTTTATCTTGTCAGCTTTGGCTTTGTATATTGTAGCTAAAACAAAAAAACAAATTGGTAAAAAAGAAGGTATAATTATGATACTAATGTTTATCATATACTATACAATAATATTTTTTATAAAATAAAAAAGACATTAAATGTCTTTTTTTATGCCCTAATAAGTTGATGAACATTTTCAGCTGAACCTAAAATAATATCTCCTTCACCATAAGGATTAATATATCCATCATTAGTATTATCATTAGTATTATCATTATTATAATCTTCTTGATTAGTTAACTCAGGTAATTTAAATTCAAATTCTGAAGCATCATATTTACCTTGTGCATCATTAATAATAACTTGAATAGTTTTAGCATATAATCCTCTATACGCAGCCTTTAAAATATCTTTATTGGCTAATCCACTGTTTTCATATGCATTAATAATTTTAGCATAATTAACTAGTTCTTCGAAATCACTTGGCATTTTTTTAACTTCTACATCGCCAAAGCCACCATCAAATATAGCAGAAACATAAGGATCATCAAAGTGATATGACGAATCATTAAGATCAAAAGTTGATATTTGACCAGATGCATATTTATCTCCTTGACAAATTAAACCATTAATTGCGTTTTCAACAGTGACTGTATTCGCACCGAATATTTTATCTTCTGATTTTAATATCATATCGTCAGACATATATTCCTCTAAAAAGTTTATCATACTACCATACATACTTTTAATAGTAACATTATAAGTTTGCTCTATAGCTTCCATTCCTTCTTCAGGTGTTTGGCACTGACTCAAGTCAACATCTAATCTAAAATCACCTAGGTTTTTTAATTTAGTCTCATCATCATTTTCATTTGATATTTCTTCTTGCTTATCATCTTTGGAATCATCATTAGATGATTGATAATTTGGCATTTCATATTCTATTGAAGTAGATTCATGTACTTCTTCAAATTGTGGTTTTTTATGACCAAGAGAAATAGCCAAGAAAATTCCACCAATAGCAAGTAATCCACCAATTGCAGCTCTTATAATTTTGTTCTTCTTAAGCTTTTTAAGAGCTTCTTCGTTTACTTCAACATTTTCTAACTCTTCATTTTCTTTTTCTAATTCTTCTTTAACCTCTTCCATACGTATCCTCCGTTTCAAAAATAAACGTCTCAAACACCATTATTATAGCACATTATTTATTTTTTTTAAACTTTATATATTTTTCCTTAACGTTTATATACAAAAAAATACTCCAATAGGAGTATTTTAATATTCATCATTAAAGAAATCATCAAAGAATTCATCTTCAGTAATTTGATGACGAGCTTCTTCTGAAGTTTCATAAGTATCCTTGGTTTCAGGTTCTTTAGAATTAGCAATTACCTTTTGAAGTTCTTCTTCTCTTTCTTTTCTCTTATCCTCATATTCTTTAATCTTAAGTTCATTTTCACTTAAAACTTTTTCTTCTTTTGGTTCTGAAACCGTTTCTAAAGGTTTTACCTCTTCTTTTGACTCAACTACTGGTTCTAAAGGTTTTACCTCTTCCCTAACCTCTTCTTTTGGTTTAGGCATATTCATCATAGCAGCCTTAACACTTGCTCTAATGGCGTCTTTTTCTTCTTGAGTTAAATCACCATTATTAGATTCTTTAATATCTAAATCAAGAGTTTCCACAACCTTAGGTTCAGCAGGCTTTGAGAAAGTAGCTGGTTCAGATTTTGGTTCAGTCCTATTATCAAGTCCTTTTAGGAAGTCCTCAATATTAGGTCTTGACTCTCTAGGTCTTTCTTGAAACATATTAGGGTTTCCAGACATAGGTGATGGCATAGGTCTATTACCTAAACTTTTTAACATATCATTCATAGCAGATTCCCTTTTGGCATCTACAAATGATTTTAAATCAAACAATTGAACAGGTCTTTTTTCACGTGATGGATATTCAGCTTTTTCTTTTGACATGCCCCATTCAATTTTATGATCATATTTTAATTTAGTTTTAAAAGGACGCATACGACTTCTTAAAATTAAAGCCTCTTCCTCTTTCATGTTTTGTAAATCTGTAACAGTAATTAAAGGTTTAGAAGCACCTTTATCACCATCTTTAACTTCACCACACATCTTACTGATTTCTTCTAATGCAGCTAATTCAGTACTTAATAAATATATAGTATTGCTACAGTTACCTCTAATAGTTTCTGCTTTTTCTTTTCCATATACATCATTTAATTGTGAGAAGTTTTGGATAATAAATGATAATCTAATATTTCTAGAACGAGCAGCTGATACCATCGCATCTACATCAGAAAGTGGCGGCATATTAGCAAACTCATCCATTAAGAAATTAGTTCTATATTTTAATTTTCCACCAGATTCTTCTTGAGCAACTCTGATTAATGTTTCATAACATTGTTTTAAGAATATTGTTACTAATGGATGATATGTCTTCTTTTCATCTTGTACAACTATAAATACAGCTGTTTTCTTTCTACCAATATCTTCCATATCAAAATCACTTCTAGATAACATTTCAGATAAGTTATCACGTGATGAGAATAATTGTATTTTTTGATTAAATACTGATAATATACTACCTTTAGTTTCATTAGGTGCAGTAATAGTTGAATTAACTTTAATACTTTCAGTTGATGTAGGAGCCTTACCACTGAAATATTCTTTCATATAATTAGTAGGACCTATTCTTTGTTCACCAACTGTAGCCATATAGTTAATACTGTTAATGTTAACCTCTTCTTCTTTAGCATCTTGGAATAAAGCCCACGCTAAACCAGCGAAGTAATCAGCAGATGTATTATTCCAGAAAGGATCTGCCTTACTACCTTCATCATATAAAATATTTTTTGCTAAGTCTTCGATTAACTCAATTGATTTATCAATATTACCTTGTTGATATAATTTATATGGAACAGTAAATGGATTCCAACAATTACCACGTTCTGGATCACGGAAATTAAGCAAGATAATATTATATCCTCTTTTTTCAAGTTCCTTTGCAGTACCTTCATATAACTCACCTTTAGGGTCAGTTATAATCATAGATTCTCCAGATTTTGCCATGACATTGATATATGGGAATGACAAACCTTGTGATTTACCAGAACCAGTAGAACCTATAATCATATTATGATAAGTATTTGTATCAACCCAAACTTCCTTACCATCATTGTAAATAGGTATACCACCTTTTTCAATATTATCATCAGTAGGTTTAATAACAACAATACCTGGTGCTTTTTTCATTTCCTTATCTTCACACCATCTAGAGTATCCTTTTTCTTCTTTCTTTTCTGTTGAAATACCTATACCTTTAGTTTTTTCAAAGAAATAACTAGATACACCTACAAAAGATGCGATTAATACAGCGGCAAATCCAAATATAGTTGCTAATATATATTCAGGAGTAAACGCTGGGAAAGGATTCAATCCCCAGGCTGTACCATAATTAGCAAAAGACGCTAAGTTTAAAACAGCAATAGCAACTATATATAATGCGAAAACACAAAATATTGCAAATACCAACCATTTTTTAGGATCAGCTGTTAATTTTAATTTCATAAATACCTCCTATTTAATACTTATTAATTCAATGTATTTATTATCTTCTAAACCGTACATATAGTATTCATCAGAAGCATGACTTCTGTCAATACCGGCATCGGAGATTATTATCTCATACTTTCCATCATTTTTAAAGTCAATTATTGAAAAAATACCATAAAAATTTCCAAATCCATTTTTACTACTTTTTTCAATTATTTTTTCATAATTATTATTATCATATAAATATACTCCAGAATAATAATTGGATAATTCATCCTCTAAGAATTCATAATTATTAACTAGATATAATGTTTCCTTTTCCTTATCATTATCTAGATCAATAACTACCTTTCTTAAACTTACATCACCTTCTAATTTTAGCTTTGTACCATTTAGAAAATGACTTATCTCACTATTTGTTAATACCATTTCTTGCTTATATTTTATAAATTTTATATTTCCTTTAGAGGCGTATATAAAATCACTTGTAGTATCTTCAAAATCTTTTTTATATTTTACTTTAACACTTCCATCATATATAACATCGTATGAACCTGTTTTAGTAAAACTAGATGTATCATAAAAATCAAGTTTCCCTAGTGAACTTTTAGATGTGGTTAAATTAGACCATTTACCACCACTATACTCTAATCTTATTTTAGGATTAATTATTAAATATGTTTTATTTCCAATTAACAAATTACCCATTAAAATAACTAATACATAAAATACTACTATTGAAATTATAATAATATATTTTTTCATAATATCACCCTAATCCGTTTTTAGATAAACTTGTATAGCAATAACATCCAAATCTGGATTACTGCCTTTCGAATAATACTTTCTAATATCATTTAGATGATATGTGTTATCAGAACGATAAACTGCAGGGTCACTAACTATAAGTCCATTTTCATCAGAACCAACTACTGCCATAAAGTGTGTAGGCATATTTGTTGAACCTACTTGAACAGTATAATAACATTTGTTAGAATCAAGTCCCATATTAGCAGTTGTAGTACTTATTAAAGTCGATACTAGACCAGATAGATTAGAATTATCAACAGAAATCGATGTTTTCTTAATACCTTTATAGTAAAAATTAGGCGCTAAATTATACCAACTTCTTTGGTCTCCTTCAACACTATATTTCAAAATACCACCAGCAGAAAATGATGCACTTCTAGCAAGAGTACCAGGATCAAATGTTCCTGTAGGCGAATTTATAGTAGTACCAGATAATTTCATCAGTTTAGCTATAGATGTAACCAAACATCCACTATTATCCATAGTATCTCCTTCAATACCTAAAGGAATAGTAGACCATGGAGTTTCAATCCCTAAACTTCTTCTAGTACCTTGGCGCCATCCAAATACAATAGACGCATCAGCAGAAAGTGGAATATTGCTTATGTATACTGAGCCAGCACCTAAAGTTGGTACCATCTCATCTTGCTCATCAAAATAATAACCTAAGAAATTATTTTCGCCTTGCTCAGAATAATATTGATTACGCATCATAACAATATCAGCCCAAGTTTCTTTAACTAGTTTATTCTGTGTATCACTATCTAATTCATTCCATATTTTACTATACATAGTAGGAGTATAAATATACATAGTATACGCATATAAAGCAGTATAATCATTTATCTCATACGCAGTATAAGAAGGATATCCACCAGCTGCAATACACTTATCACTTAATTCTATAGTGTCTGCTATTGTAGTGAAAATGCTAGGATCATATTGCTTAGCAAACATTTTTTGTTTTACACCAGTCCACCAAGCATTATAACCATCATTTAAAAGACTAGATACAGAAACAACAGACTCGATTAATATATTTAAATTATTAGTAGCAGCAGCTTTTCCAACCTCAGACATCTCAAATTTAAGTCTACTAAACTTCTTTAAACTAGTAGCCTTTATATAATCTTTAAATGCCTCATTATTTGCATCTTTTAACTCTTTAATCATATCATTTTTTGCATTCTGATCCATATTATCAAATTCTACACATTTAAATGCTAACTCTCTACCAATAATTGTATCTATAGCAGATCCTGTATCACCAACATTACCTACTAAATCCTCTTTTTTTGTATAAAAAGAAGCTGTTCCAGTAGAATCAAGAGCAAAATCACTTAATGAGTCATATTCAGTAACATCTTCAGAATCATGATCATTCTTTTCAAATACATCTGAACCAAAAATGACACCATTATTAGCAATTGCATATAACATACCCTTATCAATAAAGTCGTATTTATCGGCAGCATCATTTATTCTTTTTTGTATCTTTTCATAATCTGTTTTAAAGCCATCTAACATAATTAAGTTTTTAGTTTTTTCAAAGAATTCTTTAACTCCACCAATTTTTTCATTAATGGCTGACATTGAGCCTATCATAAACGCTAAAATAATTATTAAACCAAATAATCCTATTATAGCACCTGCTATAATTGCATATAATTTAGCGTTTTTCTTAATATTTTTTACTTTTTTAACTGTATCTTTAGCTTTAGCTGCAGTATCCATAGCAGCACTTGCTAAACTAGAAGCTGAACCTTCATTAGCCTGTTCCTCAGTTTTCTTTTCTAACTTATTAGCAACATCTAAAGCTTTAGCAGCTATTTTGCCTTGTGGTCCCATTTTAGATAATGCTTTCTTTGCAAGGGCACTATCAGCACCATTCATAGGCATCTTACCTAAATTTTGACCATTCAATCTAGCTGCATTTTTTTTAGCTTCATAAGCAGTAAAAGGGGCGGTACCATTCCCCCCTCTTTGATTATTCATATTTTCATCATTGTTCATAGTACCACCACCTTACTATTTAATTACTATAGTCCTCCACCAGAACCAAATGAATCTAGTTCTTGTTCAGTAGCAACTATATTAATACGCATTCTACGGTTACCACATACAAATAATGCTTCACCTTGATTGTATCTTTTAATGCTTTCTTTTTCATTATCATTTAAATCAATTAATTTTGCTAAATCTTCAACAGCTTGTTTCTTTAATCCCATAACTATATAGTAAGCAGCATTATCAAATATAGCCTTACCTTGAGTTATTACTTTAGGATCAGAGAAATCTGTAGGTTGTTGTGTAATTATAATTGTACCTGTGTTATATTTTCTCGCACGTCTTTGTACTTGAGCTAAGAAATCAGCTCCTAAAGCATTATTTGAACCCATAAGTACATGTGCTTCATCTACCATAAGTACAGTATTTTGATTTGGATTTAAAGTTAATCCCCATGCATATTTCAAAATGTTAAAGAATAATGCATTTCTAACATTTGAATCAGAATTCATTAACTCTCTTATATTGAAAACAATGAATTTTGAATTTGGAGAAATAGTAGTATGACCATCAAAATAATATTTTAATTCCTTAGTTAATGGTCTTACTTTAATTTCAAGTTTTTCTAATATATCTCTTTCCTGAGTTTTTTCAGTCATTGAAATGATCTTACCCTTAATAGTTGCATATACATCACTCATTGTAGGATAATCTGCAGAAGTAAACTTAGTAAAATCACTATTGAAATCAATACCAAATCTTCTATATGTTTCTTGAACTACTTCACTAAACATATTTACAACATCATCTTCCATAGAAGGATCATAATATTTAATAAACGCACGGATAGTTTGAAGAGTTCTTGTAAGAACAGTATATCCAAGTCCTTGTTCAATTTCTTCACTATCAGCATCCATTACTACTTCAAGTGGATTTATCATACCGAATTCTCCACCCTTACCTAAATCAATGAAATCACCATCATATAATTTAGCCATTCCCTCAAGTTCACCTTCAGGATCTATGACAACTAATTGATTATCATTTCTAATATTAGTTCTTAGTAATAATTTGGCAGCTGTTGATTTACCAGAACCAGATGTACCTAATATAATAACATTAGCATTGTTTCTGTTGTTTTCTTTCTTAATTTGATATAAGAATTGGTTAAATAGAATAACACCACCTGAAAAATCTACACCAAGTAAACAAGAAAGTCCAGGATCTTTAATACTATCAAAGATAAATGGATACATCGCTGCAATTGTAGGAGCAGGAATTGGTGTACCTATTCTATCTTCAATATCTTGTTTAGGATATATAGGTAAAATAGATTTTAAAACTTTTTCTTGTTCAAATCTTAATGGAACTGTTCTCATTTCCATTGCTTCTAAGTAATTTTTAACTTGTAATTTTTTAGCAATCAATTCATCTTCAGTATCAGCAGTAATCATAATATGAAGTTGAAAATCATATATTTTAGATTGACTAGACGCTAGCATTTGAATGAAATATTCTAATGATTCATAATCTTGTCTAATCTTTTCTTGCATTGTTTTATCATTTTCTTCTTGATATCTTTGTTTTAAATCTGCTATTTCTCTATTAAGCATTTTTTGAATAACAGAAAATGGAAGCGGAATATGTTTAATAACCATTTTAATTCCAGACATACTTGTCAAAGATGATAAGAATCCTGGATATATAAATTTAGGATAAGCAATAGCAGTTAAAATAGTAGCTCTTTTATCACTAATAACAAAATCTGCAGGTCTAAATTCTAATCCTTTAGGTGCAATTTGACTTTTAATATCCATTAACTCATCACCGCCCCAAATTTAGTAGTTTGTCCACCATTTAAGAAGTTATCTAAAATCATTCTTAAATCATCATTAGAAACTTGCATAGCTGTAAGACTAGCTCCAGCTAAATATTGAATCAAGTTTCTAACTTTCTTAACAATTTGCTCATCATTTTTTTCTTTAAATAATATAAAGTATTCAGTATCAACTATATTATTTTTCATAAACATATTTGCTTTATTAATATCTTCCATTATTAATTTTCTTTTACTTGGTGATTGCGTAGAATTATATAAGACTTGTAATTGTGATAAATATAAATTAATATCTACAGGTCTATCTGCCGCAATTGTCCAGAATTCATAATCAATCATATTGTAAACATTTTTTAAATTATCAATTATCGCATCTTGAGATGATTGATCTAAGATAAAAATGTTTTTAGGCATTATTTTAACACCAGTAACTTTTTCACCATTATCCAAAACTATAATACCATTTTGAATGTTTTTAACAGGTATATCATCTACCGTATATTTACTTTTTTGCATCTTGCTCATCAGTAACACACCAACCTTTCCATATAAATTGTTGTCTTGAAGTATAGAAATTCCAAGCTTCAGAAATTACTACACGCATATTGTGATAATTTGGAATTGGTACCACAAGGAATGAACATACCAAAGCCGGAATCAATACAATAACAACTTTTGTAAGTGTATCCGCACTTAATATTAGCAATAATATTAATGTGGCAGCAATTCCCGAACCAAATATAATCAAATCAATAGTTTGGAATAATCCAAATATTAACATTGATTTTTTTGAATTGGCCGGAATTAAAAATCCATTCATTTATATTCCTCCTTTTTATTCTATTACATTTTGTATCTTGAATCACCAGGTAAAATAATATTTTCACTAGTTGGTTTATTCGAATTATTAGTTGATTGAACTTGCGAATCTGCTTTTTGTGTTCCATCATATGAACTAGTATATCCTTGTGCATAGTTATCAACTTTGCTAACTTCTTTATATTTTTGTTGATCATTATACATGTTGTATGCTTCATATGCCTTTCGTGCATCAGAATCATTATTAACATTTTTAACAAATTGCGATTCAGCAGCAGAATAAGCACTACTTGCCTTAGCACTGTTTACCTCTAATTCAGAAATATAATCTACCAATTTATCTCCAGACATACCATTAAATGATTCGCCAGCTTGTAAACTTTCTCTTGCTTTAGTCAATAGCGAATTTGCTTTATCTCTAGCATCTTTTGCGTTCATAACTTCTGCATATCCTTTAGCTAAGTCACCATCACCAAATAATGCATTAGCTGCAGCAAGGTTTTGAGCTTTTTGAAGTTCCCATCCACTCAAACCAGACTCTTTTGCATCATTTTTTGCTTTCTCTACACCATTCCATATTTTCTCACCTGCATGCAATAATGCACTTTGTTCTTCAGCTTTTTCACGAGATTCAATAGCAGTTTTTCTAGCATGTGCACTATATGGAAGTAAAGTATCAAAACTCTTTCTCATATCAGCCATCATTCCTTTATCATTTGTTTTTGCCTTGTCCCAGCCACTTCTAAAAGTATAGCCATTTCTTTTAGCATCCAATCCACCTAATACCTTTCTTGTGGTATTAGAAGCAGCATTTCCAACTAACGGAATTTCTTGTAATCTCTTAACCGGATTTAATGTAAACTTACCATCTAATTTAATACCTGTAATTTGTTCAATCATCTTAGGTAATTCTTTGATAAATAATAAGACACCTAATATTATAAATATCTCAACGAATATACCAGGTTGATGGCATTCTTCAGTAGGTATTAGATGACCATTAACAAAATTTTGAGAACATATTTGATGCTTATTTAAACTACCTACGAAAGTTGTAATCATGAATATACCAAATTGTACAGCAGCTAATCTAACAAATAAATCAAAGTAAGTAGAGAAACATGCTTTCCTCCAATTATTAAACATTGACTTACCTTTTTCATCTATATATGTTGCAATTGGAATCGGTGCAATAATTCTTAAGAATGCTAACTTAACTGTCCTTACTGCAATATCAATACAGAATAGTAAGAATATATATACTGCAAATCCACCAGCTAAAGTAGATAAAATAAATTGATATGTTATAACATAATTTTTGTTTCCACCATCTTTAGCAGTTTCAGCACTTGTGGCCATATCAAGTAAATATGTATAGCCATATGGACTAGTAGCACTTGCTCCTTCACCAATACGTGCATCTTGATCTACAAATTTATATGAATCAGCCAAATCACTACTATGATCTCTTAATTTCTTCTCACAATCCTTACTATATCCTAAACTATTACATTCATCCCCTACTATTTTCTCATCTGGATGAACAAAGCCTGATAGGATATTAGTTGCTATAGTATCACCGACGTTGTTTTGTGTGCCACCTGTCCTACCTACAATTAATCTACCTATAGTATCATCTTGTAAGATAGCCTCTTGTGCATACATTGCATATCTAAATGCAATCGGAACAACAACAACCAACACTAATGCTACAATGGTATTTTTAATGATACTTGCAAAACCAGATTTACTATCTGTTAGTTTATCAGGATCGATAATATAATGTACTATAGATATAGCCATCTTGAAAAACATTATTGTACCCATAATAAAATATATACGGCTGCTAAAAGTTTCTATTTGAGTATCAGAAAAAATATTAGTTCTAGCAATATCTGATAATAAATTAACAACATGTACTAAAAGCCAATATACAACACTATCAATAGCACCCATTATTACACGTAAACCATACATAAAAATGTTTGCATTACCAGCTAAAATCATATTATCACCCTTGTCTATTTTTTAATACAATTCACCATATACATTATACCATTGAATAGGTTTTATTACAATAAAAAAAGGTAATCAAATTACCTTTTATAAATTAATTAACTTTACCTTGATTTGTTTCTACAGAACAATCTTTATTATTTAAAATACAGTTTGCACAATTTGTACTAGCATCAGTATCATTACTAATTACGTTAACTAATAATTGAACGATTGCAAATACAAAGAATACTAATGCTGCAGAAATTAATCTCTTAATAAAGATACCTTGTTGTTTTTTAATTTCATCTTCTTTTTGTGAAATTACTGCTTTACCTAAATCTAACATACCCATAATGATTAAAATTAGAGGTATAGCAATTTTGATAAGAGTGTAGATTGCTCTTACGATTCCAACAATTCCTCCAGGAATAGTATAATTTCCACATATGGCGTCATTAGCTAATATAAACATGTATACATCCTCCTAACTATTTATATCATACTATTATTTAAAATAATTGTCAATAATTATCTTATTATATATGGTGATGTAACGTCACCATTTCCTGATACATATACATTATCACTTGATATATTAAATAAGAAAGCTAATTTATTTTTTTCAATACAATCGCTTACTGCGAAACCTCTATTAAACATATAAGCTTGATATGTATTATCAGATAATGTTATTGCTGACCAAACAGGAGCATTAAATACTGTTGATAAGTAATTATAGTTATTACATGAACCGCCTCTTATATCAAGACAGTTAACATCTAGGCTTGCTCTTGCATATTCATATGGAGTGATCATACCTAGATAATCATCAATAGTGGCTCCACATTCATCATTTTTAATATCAAAATTAAATTTAGCTCTTTTTCCGATGCACCAATCAGCTTTTACAATGTATTTTTTTACATTGGCATCATATTCATCATATTTCATTTGATATAGTTCTCTTATTCTACTCTTACTATAATCATTAATACCTAATGTCTTACCAATCTCATGAGAATATCTATTATCCCATTGATATGTTTTTTCAGTAATTTTAGTATCAATTAATTTCATCTTTTCGTTATCGAAAGATAAAATTCTATATACTATATTACCTATTTTAATATAGTTATTTACATATTCACCTTTGAAATAATATGTATCTCCATCTTTATATAGACCAGCATTTTCTTGAACAACATTTTCAGCTAATTTTGTTGCTATATTAACACTTTTATATTCTTGGCAAACAACACTTGGTTCATATACATATACCCCACCATTGTTTGAAACAATTACCTTACCACTACAA
>JAEEGL010166330.1_pt1 | contig 26168 bp, 14 predicted proteins | sample 9134231 | NCBI WGS metagenome assembly JAEEGL01 (sample SAMN16246548, study PRJNA631951) | gut metagenome | biome: gut microbiome; feature: rumen; material: fiber-attached | host: Bos | place: Iran: Karaj | collected 2018-10
AAGAAAGAAAAATAGTTTATTCTATAAATTTTAAATGAAAGAATTTTATTTATAAATAAAGAAGAAAGTAATTTATAAATAGGAATATATCTTATCAATAATATTTATATATGATAAAAAGAAAATATGCATATAATTATTATATGGAATTAACAAAAGTATAAAAGTCAAAATTTTGTTCAAAATTTTCAGAAGAAAAATTGAAATTTTAATTGAACCGAACCAAATTTTTTTTTTGATAAGTTTTTTAATTAGTTTATTTTTAATTTTAATTTATTAAGATTTTTTTTTACTATTTTAAAACAATAAATGTCAAAGGTTAAAATTACTTTTATGGAAGAAGAATTATCAACTGAAGAACCTGAAGCTTTTGCAGATTTATTAGAAGTTATAAAAGAAAAATTTGAAGGAGAAGAAATATTAAATGTCAGTAATGATGAATTATTAATTAAAGATGGGAATGGAAATGAAATAAAAAATAATGAAGATTATGATAAATATATTAAACAAACAGCTTCTAATAAAATAATTAAAGTATCATTAAGAAATGAAGAACAAAAAGCTTTTTCATTATTAGATTTTAAAGATATATTAGATGAAAAATATAATGAAGAAGAAGAATTAGAAAAAATTAAAAAAGAAAGAAAAACATATATAAATGAACAAAAAAAATTACGTAAACCAATTGAAGAAGAAGGAATAAAATATGATTCAATTTTTGACGAATTTACTTATATTGCAAATGCTACAAATAAAAATGTACTTAGTAATTTTTGGAAATTGTTTAAAGATAAATGTTTAGTAAGATTTTTAAGAAAAGTTGATGAATTGAATAATAAACATTATTCAAACTTTTCAAAGGAAATTTCATTATTGAAAGACCAAATTACAAAAAATAATGAAAAAATAACAAACTCTATTAATAATATAAATAATAGAATAGATGAAGAAAAAAAAGAAATAAAAACATATATAGGTGAACAAAATAAAGAGATAAAAAATTATATAGAAGATAATTCAAATATAAATATAAATAATATTAAACAATTTATTGTAGAACAAAATAATACAATGCGTGATAATATAAACAATAAACTTACAACACAAAATAAAGAAATTCATAAAATTGAGGATACTATATCTCAAAATAAAAAATATTTTGAAGAACAAATAAAAAATAAATCAGAAATTTTAATGAAAGAACATCAAAAAAATGAATCAAATCTAGGAAAAATATATAATAAATTTGACAAATATTTTAAAGATATTAATTCAATGTTTTTAAAAACAATACCTTTAAAAGCAAAAATAGAATTACTGAAAAAAGATATAAAATTAAAAGATTTAATTGAAAAGAAAGCAAAATTAATAGTTAATATAAAAAATTTAAGTAAAACCGATTTTAACAATTGTATATTAAAATGTATAAAAGAGAAAGACTCACTTTTTACATTTAAAGATGTAAATATAAATATACCAGAGAAAAAACATCAAGATATTGAAATATCATTAGAAAGAACTGAAATAAAGGAATATGAAGATCAGCCTTCAATTCATATGATTCTTTATAATGATTATGGGGAAGAAATAAATAATTTTTTTGATTATTATGAAATAAAAAATTAAAAAAACTATATAAATTCTTAAACATTTAATTTCATATTTTTTTATTTGAATAATAAATAATTATTCAAATAAAAAAAATTTTTAAATAATAAAATTAAATTTATGGGTTCATGTTGTAAACTTAATTTTCATTAATTATTAAATATTTATTATATGATTTGATACTTCAAATCAAAAAAGAAAAATTGTTAAAAAAAAATAAATTAACTTTATGACGATATTAAAAATATGTCTTTAGATAAGAAAAATAATTTCAAAAGATTTTTCAATAAAAAAATGACAACAAAAAATTATCTTTAATTTTTTCAATTGAAATCTAGTGATTCAATTTTTTTCAAATTTTATGAGATAATATATTTTATACAATATTTTATAAAATTTAATTTCTAAAATTTTTCTTTTGAAATTTTGTTTTTTTAAATTAATTAAACCAATATTATTTATTAAATAATGTAACATATTTCTTTTAATTCATTTATTCTATTGATTATAAAAAAAATTTAAAAATTTATTTAAATATCTTCATTAATAATATCCCTTATCCTTCAATAAAAAATTATTTTAATTTTGCATTTTGATTTTTTTATAAATTTTTTTAAATAATATATCATTTTTTTTTTTTTTGGAATTTATCTAAACTATTTTTCAACTTTTGGATTATGATTTTATATTTCTTCACTGGTTAAATATATTTTAATTTATTGTAAAATTTATGAGTTTTTTTTTCAATAATTAATATTTTCATTTGAATTATTTTAAACAATCTTTTTTATATTTTAATTTAAAAAATCAATTTATTAGGTTAAAAAAAATTGTAAAATTACTTTTTTTTTGCTTCTACTAAGATTGTTATTTAAAAAATTATTTTATGACCAAATCCCCTATTTTTTGATATATTTATAAATTTATGATTTTTGTTAAAAATGAAATGATAATAATTAACAGTTATTTTTTAAAATAATATAATATCATATCAAAAATAATAACAAATAAATAATTAAAAATAATACATAATATCCCGGGGTACATCTAATAATAGCAATAAAAAATATAACTATATAAGAAAAGAAATAAAAAAATAAAAAAGACTTTAAAATTTCCCACTTTCACATTTCCTAATAGGACTAGAATATTTTTCAAATTCACTTTCCTTGTTTCCATTAATATAAATATCAAATTTTTTAAACCATTTATGTTCAATAGCATCTTTAATACTAAATCTTTCATTAGGATTTTTCTTTAACATTCCTTTAATAAAATGAATAGCTTCACTAGAAATATTATTCCAAATTCTACTTTTAAAAGAAGGTTCTTCAAAAATAGTTAATCTAGCAATTTCACTTTCAGAATTTTTATGATTAAAAGGTAATTGTCCTGATAAAATTAAATATGTAATAACACCAATAGAAAATAAATCAACATTTTTATTATAATTTTCTCCTTTAATTACTTCAGGAGCACAATAAGATAAAGTTCCATAAGGTTCATTACAAGTTTCATCAGGACCTAAAATTTTACTTAAACCAAAATCTAATAATCTAATATCTGCATTTTCACTTTCATCAGTCATTAATATATTTTCTGGTTTTAAATCTCTATGCACTATTCCATATGAATGAATATAATACAATGCTCTACATATTTTAGATATTATTTCACATGCTTTTTTCTCTGATAATTTGAATTCCTTCTTTTCTAAATATGAAAATAAATCTCCTCCTGAACAATATTCCATTATTATGTAAAAGTAATCTGAATTTTCAAATATATTATATAATTTAATTATATTTGGATGTTGACATATTTTTAATATTTCTATTTCTGTTCTTACTAATTCTAAATCTGAGGAATTCATATTTTTTTTAGATAATAATTTTATTGCATATTTTTTTCCTGTATGTTTATTTTTAGATAACCTAATCACTCCAAATTTTCCACTTCCAATTTCATCTTCTATTATATAATCTTTTGTTATATTTGTTGAATTTGTTGCTAATTTTAAACTATCCATCCATAATTTATATGAATTTAAATCATCTGTATAATATTCTCTTTTTATCTTTGGGAAAGATAATGAAAAACCATAATATATTTTATTATTTTTATTTATTGAAGGTATTTCTTCTAAAAAAATACCATTTAAATTATGTAATCCTTTATGTTGTGTATCTTTTTGATTTTTAAAAAAATATAAATCATTGTGAACTAATTTAAACCATAATTTATTTATTTGATTATTTATTATTTTATATAAATAACCTTCATATTTAATTACTTCTTCTTCAAATTCTAGTGAATCAGATTCTTGAAAATCAATTAATTTTATATTTTCTCTTTTTCTTATTGAACTCTCTTCTTTTTCAAAATTAAATATTTCATCTTCTTTATCCATTGAATTTAAATTAATTAAATTATCGTTTTTTTCATTTCTTTTTTTCTTATTAATTGGAGAAGAATTTTTGCTTGTTTTAAACTTTGATTTTTTATTATAATTTGTCGTTGAATTACCTATAGGTTCGTAAATATTTTTATTCATCATTGAAGTAAATGAAATATTATTATTATTATCGTCTTTGTTGATCTTCTTTTTTTTATTTGAATCATTGACTTCTATTTTATTTAAATTTTGGTTTTTTTTTCTTCTACTAACAGCAATTTTAGGAGAAATATCTTCATCATTATTATTTAATTCAGTTAGAACAATATCATTTAAAATTTTATTCTTCTCTTTTACTGTTCTATTTTTTTTTTTTTCTCTATAAAGTAAATTTTGATCAATTTGATCTAAAAAAAATCTTCTTCTATTAGGACTTTTTAAATTATCTAAACAAGAACTAAAAATTGATTTTTTTGAAGGTCTAATTATATATCTTTCAGGAGATTTAATTATATTTGATTTAGATATATTTTTATGTTTTTCATATTCATTAACTCCGATTTTAGAAAAAGGTTTTTTATCATATAAAAATAATAATATTAAAAAATATATATCACTATTAACATTTTCAATGACTTTAATAAAATTAAAATAACTCATTGATTTTTTATTACATTCTGGATTATTAAAACATATATCTAACATTTCTTCTAATTCTTGTTGAGAATTTACTCTATGGTTATAATTAATGTCTTCAATTATTTTATTATTTTCTTCTGCTTCTAAAGTAACATAAGATAAAAGAGTTCTAATATCTTCTTTAGATATTTCTCCATTATTAGTAAAATCATATAATTTAAATATTATTTTTGATATTTCATCAAAATTTGAACAAAATAAAGTTTCCATATTATTTGTAAATTCCTCTAAGTCAATAAAACCAATATTACTTTTATCGAAAACTTCAAACATTCTTTCTCCTATAATCCCTGGTAATTTGTAATATGAAAAAAATGTTGTTCTGTCTATACCTTTTGAAGGTTGTGTACTTCTTTTTACTAAATCCATAAATACTTCTCTTAAATAAGATTTAAATGCTTCAACATTTGTAATTTTATAATTTTGAATTATTTTATCAGCGTCTATTTTACTTTCTTTTTCCATGATTAATGTTATTTTAAACTAAAATATTATATAAATATTTAACACAAATAAAAACTATATTATTTATGATATAAAAAATATATATGAAAATTAGAAGAAAAGCAAAAAATAATGTAAAATTATTATATTTAAGTGCGAATGATTTCTATTAGGAAATTAAAGATACCAAATTTCATTTGACAAAAGAAAAAAACACAATTAAATATTCCTCATTAATTATAATATTATTATATCCTTAAATAAAATTAATTGGAAATCCTCCACTATTATACAAATAACTCAAAAATATTGTCATTATTTGGGAATTTGTAATATAACTTTTTTAAATAAATTAATCCTTACTTTTTAACTCATTATAAGTTTACCTGTCTGAACAAAATATCTTTCTTTGAAATTTTGAGCCTTTAATAAAAAAATCATTTGGATTTATTAATGTTCTAAAATATTTTGCAAAATTTGAATTATAATTATACATTCCAAAAGAGGAAAATATAGGATGAAATAAGAGAAAAAAATTATTAAATATCAGAAATGTATTTTTTAGAATAATTTAATTAACTTCATATATATTTCTTTATTATGAATGATTTAAATGATTTTTATATATTTTTCATGTAAATTCCTTATAAATATTTATTATATTTTTTCATTTTAATTAAAACAAATGGTATAATAATTTAAATAAAAATATATAAAATAAAAAAAAAATTCAAATATTTGTATAAATTCATATTATTTATTATCATTCAAAACTAATTTCAAATTAGAGTCATTACCCTGTTTATCATTATTAATTTTTCCCATTTTCAAACCTTCTTTCTCTATATTACTTAAAGGATTAAATTTATTGGTTTTATTTTCTTGGTCTTTCTTTTTATCTTGAAGAATTTTATGTAAATTCATTCCAATTAAAATACCCCAAATAGAAAAACCTTCTAAAACTCCAATACCAAAAATTAATTTTCCATAATCATGGATACCTTTCCCTAATCCATTATAAATTTCTGTAAAAGTAACTTCAATATTAGAAGCTAAAAAATTACAATTTAATATTGAAAAAATATTATTTGAATCACCTATAATATTATTAAAAATTTCAAATATAGGTTCAATTATTTTTGAACATGATTCTAAAGTTTTCCTCATAATTGAAATTACATTTTTAAATTCTTTATTTATTTCATCATTCTTTAATTTAATGTTTGAAATTATTTTTTCATTTTCAGATTGTATTTTCGATTTTATTTTATTGAACGAATTTAAATTATCACTGGCATCATTTTTTATATTTTCATCATTTTTTCCTGGACAAACTTTTTCATATCTTGTTTTAATTAATTCATCAGTCCAATCATCATATAGACATATTAAACTATTACTTCCTATATTTTGATTTGGATTTGAAGGAGAAATTAATCTATATCCTGATTGTGAATTTGATAAACTATATAAATCATTAATTCTATCACAATCTCCGTCCTTTTGATTTTCACTATTTGTCAATTTGTTTAAATCATTTATTATTGAATTTAATTTGTCTCCGATTTTTTCTTTATCAGAAGAAAAATAAATGTCAGATAGATATTCTACTTCATATTTATTTAAAATTTGTTTTTTATATTCAGAAAGAGAATAACTTTCATTTAAATCTTTAATATCATTAAAAGAATTGATTAAAGAATTTCTTAATAAAACAATTTCATTTAAAGAATCAGTAGCATCATCAAAATTAAAAGCAGAAGATAAATCACCATCACCGTTCATACAAGTATTAATATATTTAAGACTATCTCCACTGGAAAAAATTTTAGGTATTTCAGAATTTAAATTTTCTGAACTAACAACAAAATGTAAAACACTAACTACATCTTTTCCAACAACACCTAAAAGAGTTAAAATGGAACCTAATAACATTATAACTAAAATCAATATAGCTAAAATAATCCATAATAAATGAATAATGAATTTAAATAAACATCCTAAATTCATACAAATAATAGTAGTGAAAAAAATCATTAATAAGAAATTTTCTATTAATATAAAATAAAAGAATAGTTTACTACCTTTTTTACCATATTTTACTCCTTTATCTTGATAATCATACCAAGGATCAACAATAGAATCAGTAATATCATTAAATTGAGTTAAAAGATCATCTAATTTATTTTTAGCATCTTCTAAATTATTAGTAACAGTATCATCGTTGACAACAATATTAATATTTTCCTCTGCATTTTTAAAATATGTTAATATAGTAGAAAATTCTTGATCAGAACCATATAAAATTGTATTTTCTTCTGTATAAGGACCATATGTTTTTGTATAACTTGGATAATATTTTGTATTATCTTCCAAAATATTATCTAAATAATAACTTTGAACAATATCATAACTTTCATCCAACAGATCATGCCAACAATTTATTTTATTATTTAATTCATTCATTTGAGATTCAAAGTCAGATGAAATTTCACCTTTACTATTTTCAATTGAAGAAATAGCATCTTGTAATATATCTTTAATTTTATTTATTCCATCCCATCTTGGTAAAGAATCTTTTTTTTGTCCTTCACTTAATTCTAAAACTAATTTCATTAATGAACATGAAGCTCCGTTTAAACTTGTAAATACATCTTCATATCTATTTAATCCAAGAAATGCTAATAACATTCCTAATAAAAGAAATATTATTGTCATTAAATAACATATATTTTTACAACAATTATTTTGGCAACAACAACAACAACATAACCAATTACAACAACAACAACATAAACATCCTATCCAAAATATTGGAACTAAAAATGTTATTATTAAAAAGCATATAAAAGGTAAAATATGCATGATATATTTTTTTATTTTTTCTTTATCTATTTTTTTTTCATCTATTATTGAAATTAAGATTTGAATATATTCTTTATCATCTTCATAATTTACATTTCCACTTAATTCAAAATCTGAATTGTTATAATAAAAGTCAAAAACTTCTTTTGGAGAATTTTTACATATATTATATACTTTTTCTGAATCAAGTAAATTTCTAGTTTTTTTCTTTTCTTTTTCTTTTATATTTATTTCTGGAATTTTTTGATAAGATTTAAATAGAGTAAATGTTAATGTTATACTTAATAAAAATATTATTATTGATTTTTTACCAAAGATTTTATTTTCTTTCATTTTTTTTGTTCTTTTTTTTGTAATTTTAATGTTTTAAAATATGGCTTCTTTAAAACAATAAGTAAATATATATATTATTTTTAAAAAATAATTTAAAATGGTTGCTTTCAATTTTCAGAAAATTAATTTACCTAAAAAGTTAAAAGGATAATTATTACTTAAAGAAAAATAATTAATATTTTTAAATAAAAGCAAGTTTTAGTAGTTCATTCAAAAAATAGTTTATATTTAAACTTTCATATTACATTTTTTATGATGAACTTTTCTAAAGTTTTTTTTAAATTTTTAATATATAAGTGAATTATTCTTTAATATTATTATTCTTTTAAAAAAATTCTTTTAATTCTCTATAGATAAAATTATAAAAAAAATTATTCAAAAAAAAAACAAATGAAAAAAAAAGTTTATAATACTTATTTAAATATATACTCTTTTAACAAAATATATTTTAAATTCTTTTATTTTTCTTACGTTTATTACTTTTCCAAATTTTATAATATTTGGAGCTTTTCCAACTGAAATAAAAATCAATAATTTCTTCCTTAGTTTTCGTAGTAATAATATTTTCATAAAATTGAAAATTAGTTCCAAACTTACAAATACAACAATAAAACAAAGCAATTTCATAAGGAGACCAAGTTTCCCAAGTAAATTTTTGTCTTAAAGGATTTAATAATAAATCAAGAGAAGTAAATTTAAAATTATAATGATTTTCTTTTTCATTTGGAATATTATTATCATTCATAAAATAAGTTTCATGAACAAAATCTAATAAATTTTCAAATGAATTTTTTACTTTATTTGCCATTTTTATATTCATTGGATAATTATCTTCGTTTTCTTTTTTTTTCATTAAATATGAATCATCAATCTTTCTCTTTTTAAATAATAATCTTGGAGATGTTGTTCCTTTTTGACTATCAAATTCTGAATAATTTATATTTAATTGTCTCATAAATTTTTCTTTTAATTCATTTTCCTTTTTTTCTCTTTCTAAATTTATTTTACTTTCATTTTCACTCTTTTCATCTTTATTTATCTCTTCTACATTTATTTCTTTTAACCCTTCTTTTTTCATTTAAAAAAAAATTAAAAATTTTTTTAAAAAATAATAGCAAAAAAAAAATAAAAATAAAAAATGTTCAAAAAATAATAATAAAAATTAAGTAAAAAAAGAGTTTAAATTATCTGAAAAACCAAAATCAAATATAGAAAAAGAAAAAAAAGATATCAAAAAAAATATTTATTACAAGATAATAAAGATTTATTAAATAATAAAATATTTATAAAGGTTTTGAAGAACTCTTTAAAACATTTCTTTAATAATAATAAGGAAGAAAAAAAAGATGAAGAACCAATAAAACAAAAAATAAAAATAGTGAATTAAAATAAATAAACTTATTATATCTCTTTTAAATGCTTTTTTATTTGGATTAAGAATATATTCAAATAAATATTTATTAGAAAATAATGAAAATAATCCTTTGAAGTTAATTAATTACAGATAATATATATAAACTGAGAAATTGGGAAAAAATTTTAAAAAAAATTAAATAAATAAAGAAAAAATAAAAATTAAATTATCTTTAAAAAAATGTTATTTTGTCCAACATGTGGAAGTTTACTATTAATAGAAAAAAGTATAAATTCCTTTCGTTACTTTTGTAAAACATGTCCATATGTATTTGTATTAAATCAGACAATAAAATTTACAGAAACATATGAACATAAAGACACAGACACAATATATGGAGGAAAAGAAGCATGGGCAAATGTAGCTAAAACTACAATTGTATGTCCAAAATGTGAATTTACTGAAGCTTTTTTTAAAGAAATTCAAATTAGAAGTGCTGATGAACCTTCTACTATTTTTTATAAATGCTGTGATTGTGGTTTTGAATGGAGAGAAGGATAAATTTAAAATTTTTTTTTTTTGTAAATTTTTTTTTAATTTTTAATGAAATATTTTATTAATATAAAAATGATAAATTGTAAAGTTTTTAATTTGAATGATAATAATAAAAAAAATATTCAAATTATTGTTGATACAATTAATAAAAATTCTGACATCATTATAGTAAAATATTTTTTTAATATTAAGTAGAAAAATAAAGTTATAACATTAAATCAAAATTATAATAATACTTTTAGTTATACTTTAAAAACAAAAAAAGATGATTTTTTATTATATCAAACTTATTCAGGAACAATTTTAAGAAATGGATTAACTATAATTGAAAATGAAAATATAAATGAAAGTAAAATAGTTAAAAGAGGACTTCCTTATATTTATGAATTTACTGAAATTAAAAGAAATAATAGTAAATCTTTTAAAGATGAATTATTTTCCTTTTTATCTGATTTATTTCAATTTAATCAGGTTAAAACTTTATTAATTTATCAAAATAAAATTTTAAGTGAACATTGGTTTCAAATATCTTTTGACATGAAATTTAAAAATTGGATTATCAGTCATAATAAATTAGAAACAATAATATTTGAAAAAAAAGAAGAACTTGAACAATTAAAAGATGAAAATAAAATATCAAATATAATATATGAAATAGGGAATTTATGGCTTGAAGAAATAAGTAAAATTCAAAATGAATTATTATTATGTTTTATTCAATTGTTAAGTAGTTCAACTTTAATTGGATTTTATATAGGAGATCCAGAATCAATTTTAACAAAAGATGACAATAAATATCTTTCTTTTTCATATATTGTTCAAAATCAAGAAAATTTAAATAATTTTTCTTTAAGTAGAGAAAGAACAGAAAGTATATTTACAAAATATAATTTAAATTTTGAAAAATCAATAAAAAGAAAAGAGAATATTCGTTCTTTTGTAGAAGCAAAAATTGACATTATTAATTTATATAACGAAATATCATATAATTATATTAATTTTGAATTATCAGGAAGTATTTTAATAATTCAAAGTGAAGATAAAATAATTTCAGCTTTTAAAATTTTAAATAGAGAAATGCAAGTTATAAATTATATGAAAAATAAAATAAAAACAATTGGTTCAAATAAAGATTTAATTATAAATAATTTTATAAATAAAATAAATAAAATATATGATTTACCAAGAGATCAATCCATTTATAAAACTATTTTAGAAAATTTACTTTTACCAAATGAATTATCTTTAAAAATTCAAAATATTAAATTTATTTTAGAAAGCGATGAATTAAAAAATAAAATTGTAATTGAAAATAAAAATATTAAAAACATTCAATCTTATCCTTGTTCTTTAGATGTTTCAACTGATGCTTCTCAATATTCAAATCATCTTAAAAACACAAGTAAAACTACTTTAACATCTTATAAAAAAAAAGAAACTAAAACTTTTAATATAGATGAGTCTTTTCATAAAAATTTTTTTTCAAAAACAAATTCTTTTATTCAATGTGAACCAAAAAAAAAAAAAGAGTTCATTTTGTTGATAAATTATATAATATTCCCTTTGCAAATATTACTTTAATTCAATCTTATAAAAAATTTAATGCTGGAAATAATTTTATGAATAAAGATGAAGAAAGTGATTGTAAAACGAGACATTCTTGTTGTATGTTATTTTAAACAATAAAATGGTAATATTATTTATAATAAAGGTTTTTATATATGTTTATATATAATCAATTTTCCTAATCTATTGAAGATTTCACTTTAATATTCAAAATTATAAATAAATAATTTATTTTATATATTATTTAATCAAAAAAATTAATTTAATTTGTGTGAATTAAATATAAATAATTTTTGTATACAAAAAATAATACATAATAAAATTAAAATAAAGTAATGTCTCTTTTAAATAAATTTTCTGTGAGTTATAATTTAGAACAATCAAATAGAAAAAAACTAAATCATAAAAATTCAATTTTAAGTAAAACAGCAATTAAAAGTAACGGATTAAAAAATCAAGTAGCTCAAGATTTACTTGAATTAGGTTATAATATTGAAATTTTAATGATATTATTAAAAGTTCATCCATTTTCAACTGTTGATGAAGCATTAAATTTATTAAGTAAAGACCCTGATACTCATTTATATAATCATAAATATTATAATCCTAATGTTAAACCAAACAGTAAATTTAATATTATAGATGAACCATGTTTAATTTGCCAAGGAAAAAAAAATGAACATGGAAATGATTATGATTATTATGAAATTGAAAATGATAAAACAAATAGTAATAATATCAATAATAATGAAATAGAAAATTCAAATAAAAATATAAGTAATGAAATCTCATCAAATATTAGAAATAATTTAAATAATAATGAGAATATTGGAGAAAATATAAAGCAATTAAAAGAAATAAAAAATATATCAAACTCAAAATTTAATACTCAAACAAATAATGATTTTTCTCAAATTCCTTTAATTCAAAATGAAAAATCTTCAAATAACATAAATTCCATAATTAATACATCAAATAAAAATTCAAATAATATATTAAATAACAATAACATAAATAATATAACATTAAATAATAATAATAAAAATATAAATGTACAATCATCAAATTTAATATTATCAACTCAATCCGATAGAAAGAAAAAGTTAGATTTTGGTAAAATAGAAATTCCAAAAGAAACATTATTATTATTTGATTCTCCTGATGTTTGTAGAATATGTTTTTCAAATAAAATAAATCCAAATAATATAGCTCAAATAACATGTGGTCATTTTTTTTGTGATAATTGTATAAAAACATATTTAACAAATAAAATAATAAACGGTCAAGTATTAGAATTAAAATGTTTATTAGGAGGATGTCCGAAAAGGTATACAGATGAAGAAATACAATTAAATGTAGAAGAAGAAATATTTAAAAAATATAAAAAATTTAAAAATGCTCAAATTAAATTAAGTAATCCAAATAAAATATATGTTAATTGTCCTTTTCCAGATTGTGAAGAAATAGTAGATTGTACAAATCCAGAAAGTGATTTTATGACATGTGATAATAATCATATATTTTGTTATAAATGTCATAAATTAGGAAAACATGAAAAAGGAAAATGTTTAAATGATGAAATAAATTTATTACAAGAAATACAAAACAGAAATAAAAATGGAAAAAATTTTAAACAATGTCCAAAATGTCAAGTAATAATAGAAAAAAATGAAGGATGTAATCAAATGCATTGTATTAATTGTGGATATAATTTTTGTTGGTTATGTTTAAAAGGATATACTGAAAATCATTATGCAATGTATAATGTTAGTGGATGTCCTGGAATGAGATATGAAAGTGATTCTGGTTATAAATGGAGAAAAAATCCTTTTTTAAAAGTTTTATGGTATTTATTTTCTTGTTTATTAGGATTTTTAGCTGTTTTATTAATTATTATTTTTTATTTGTTTTTTGGTTGTGCTTATGAATTTGTTAAATGTTATACTAAAAAATCAAATAATGATGATAATGACGATGATTTCGATGGACCTTTAGATTTTTATGGTTTTGATTTAGAATACAATAATGAAGAAAGTCAAAATGAAAGTAATAGAAATGAAGAAGAAGAAAAAAAAAATAAAATTATTATTGGTATACTTATTTTTCTTGGAATTATTTGTCAACCTATTTATCTAATGTTTTATGTACTTTATGGATTAATGGAATGTTATAGAAGATTTAATTGCTGGTTTTATTATGTTGATTATTAGAGTTTTTTTATTTTTTTTTATTTTTTTTATAATTTTTGATAGGGTTGTTTTACTGAAGGTGTTTTCTGATTTTATTTTGTAATATCTCCAAAGGAAATTTTTATGTAATTTTTGGAAGATAAGATAACATTATTATTTTAAATAATATATATAATATAGTTGTTTAAAATTTTTTATTTTATAATTTTCTTGTTTTTAAGTAATTTTTGTTTTTTTATACTTTTATGAAAAATATAATAAATGGAATCACTATCATTTAAATTGATATTGATTTTAAAAAATAAATATTTGAAAGCAAAAGCTTAATGTTAAATATTATAAAATTTAAAAAAAAATTAGAAAAAATTCATTTATTTTATTACATTTTTTTAATTTGAATTCATAATCTAGAAAATAAATGCCAGAGTCAAGATTCCAAAATTTAAATATTCAAGAAGAAAATGAGAAATCTAAATTAGATAAATATTTAAGAACATTAAAAATTAAATTATTTAATGTACAATGTTTAGGATTAAAATATTATATGTCTTCACCTTCATTTGAAATAATATCAATTCCAATATTATTATTTCAATTACTATCTTATTCATTTCATGATTCGGTAATTTTAATATTTTATTTTTATAGTTTGAGAATTTGTTAAAACCAAATAAATTATATCATTTCTTTTCTCCTTTTTTTAGTTATTTTAATGTATTAGATTTCTTTTTGAATAATGAAAAAATGTATTTTATATGTTTCTATTTCATAATAATACTCATTCTATTTATTTTTTCTTTAAACATTTATTTAATGTTTTATGGAGAAGTTCAAACTCTTCTTATAATATATTTAATAAAAATTTACTTTGAATTGGGACATTTAGCTTCATGTATATTATTTATTCCAATATTAAGTAAGTTAAAATAAATTATATAATATAGAAATTTTATTTTCAATATTTATATGTAAAGATAAAAAATTAAAATTTGCACCTTCAGTTCAATGTTGGAAAGGAATTCATTATTTTCATATAATAATAATGATAATAGTAATAATAATATTTTTATTTGGAGGATATTTTTATATTTATACATTTATTGAAACATCATTTAATAAAAAATCAACAAATGGGAAAAGAACAAATAAAACTGATATAGCAGGTTATTGGGTTAGATTAATTATAGTTTTTCTTTTTACTTTTTTTGGTGAAGGAAATCAATGGCCTTTAATTTTTTCTTTATTTTTTTTATCCTTTTGGCTTTTACTATTTTATTTAAAAGAATTACCAGATTATAATTTAGAAATATTAAGATTAAAAATATTAAAAAATTCACTTTTTTTTTGGAGTACAATTTGTTTAATATCAATTAAAGTTTTAGATTCATTTATTCAAATTAATTCAGGAATAGTAATTTTTTTTTTAGGATGGCCATTAATTTTTTTTCTAATATATTTAAGAATTCAATCTCCTTTATCATATTTATTAATTGATCCTTCTAAATTAACAACATCAAATGCATTTATTCAAAGAATAAGAACTTTATTATATCAATTGGATAATTTAAATAAAAGAGATTCAAAATTAATTTTAATGAGTTATGCTTTAAAAATGGATGATAATACTCCTCATTCTCCTTTAAAAATTTTTTTAAAAAATAATAAAGATGAAAAAAAAAGTTTTATTAGTTTAATTGAACACATTGATAGTTTATTTTTAATGGCATTATCAAAATTTCCAAAAGATGTTAATTTAAGAATTGATTATGTTCTTTTTTTAATTGTTAAAATGAATAATAAAGTAAAAGCTGCTCAACAATTAGAATTATGTGAAAAAATAAAAGATAAAACATTAGAAGAAGATTTTATTATTTATAGACATAAAAAACAATACGATGAAAGTTGTGAATTTAATTTTCATGTTGAAAATGTAGAAATTGGAAATTATCTTTTATTTAAAAATAAATTTAAACTTTTTAAATCATTAATATCAAAAGTTTCAATATTATATGTAGAATTTTGGAATTTATTATTTAAAAATCATTTAGATAATCAACAAGATTTTCATACATTAAATCAATATGGATCAGAAATAAATAGTTTAATTTCAGAGATAAATTTATTATATTTAAAATTAAGAAAAATAAAAAAACATGATTTAGAATTATTAGAATTATATCATGAATTTTTATTTCAAATAATGTCAGATTATAAACAAAGTTCAGAATTACATAAAGAAATAGAAGTAATTATTTTAAATCCTCATAATTCAAGAAAAATAGAACATGATAAAGAATATTTTGATATAAATAATTTAATTGCAGATGATCATCATTTTTATTTAATTTTTAGTGCAAATTCAGATAAATTTTGTAAAATATTAAATGTTTCAAATGACATTTGTGCTATTTTAGGTTATACACAACATGAATTATGTAATCATTCAATTAATATTTTAATACCTGAAATTTTTCATAAAGAACATAATAAATCTATTTTAGAAAAAACAAATAATAATATTGAACAAAAAACAGAATTAAACTATCATCCTGGGAATGAATATAAAAAAAGAAATGAATATGCTATTACAAAATCTAGATATTTAATTCCTTTTAATTTTAGAGCTTCTTTTTTTCAAACTGATTCAAGGGAAAATTTATGGATATTAAAAATATTAAAATTTTCAATTTTTTTTTCACCCATTGAGAAAAATTTAAATAATGATATTCCTTATTTAATTTTAACAAATGATACTTTTATAATTCAAAATTTTAGTAGTAATTGTATTAAAATTTTTGGAAGTAAATTTTCTAATTTAATAAATTCATGTGATATAACAACTTTTATTAAAGAATTTCATGAAGAATTTTTAAAATTTTCTATAGAAAAAGAAAGTAAATCTTATGAAGATAGATTAAAAATAAAAAAAGAAATAATTAGAATAAATTATCATAATCCTACTCAAATAACTTGGGTAAGATCAATTCAAAATGGAGAAGAAACAGAAAAAAAAAGTGAAAATTTATTATTAACAGTTGAAGAATTATGTTTTGAAGAAAAAAAAATAATTGGATATATTTTTTCATTTGAACCATTATCAAAATATAATTATTCAAGTGATGATAGTAATTCAGGAAGAAATAATAATAATAATAATAAAAATCAACTTAAATTTGTTAAATTAATGAAAAAAAATTCCACTCTTAATAATAGTTATGATGACAGTGATAATTATTATAAAAAAGAAAAAAAAATATATGATAATAATATAGAAGATTTAATTGATATTGATTTTATACCAAAAATTCGAAGTTCTAAAGGAATTCAATTTATTCCTAAAGAAATATCATATAAATTATGTGAAAATCCAAATGAGAAAAATAATTATTTAAAAGAAAAAGCATTACATAAAATTGAAGAAATGAATTGTAAAGATAATTCTAATAATTCTGATGAAGATAGTTCAAAAATATCTGAAGATTATACAAGTGAAAATTCAAGTTATTCTAATTCAATTGAAGAAAATATTAATTTAGTTTTAAAAAAAGATTTAAGTAAAACAAATAAAAGTGAGCATGATAATTATTATCATATTACTTTTTCAAAAATTAATTTACAAATTTTTAATTTTCAAACTTTAAGATTTGAAGATACACCTTTTGAAAAAAAATCAAAAGTTCATCAAATTTTAGAAAAAGAAACAGTAGAAACCGAAAAAGAAGAAAATACAACTCAAGAAAAAATAAATATTCAAAATACAATTACTCAAGAAATAAATAAAGAAGAAGAAATGAAAAAAGAAAATTTATTTCAACAAATAACAGATTCTCTTCTTAAAGAAGAAGTTCCATCATGTATAATAAAATTAAAAATTATAAGTTTTATAATATTTGTAATAATAATATCATATGGAATTTTATTCTTACTTTTAATTGGAAATTTATTTCATAGATTAGATAAAAAATATAATAATATCAAACAAACATTTGAAATTCATATAGCAAGTGTTCATGGATTAAAAATTATAAGAGAATTAGTTTTATTATCTTTTCCAGAATATAATAATTTTTATACAGATAAAGAAAATTATAAACAAAATTACACAGAAAGATTAGAAAATTTATATTTAACTGCAAATTCATTTTTTTCTGAATTATCAACTAAATCTACTTTAAGTAAAAAAAATAATAATATTATCTTTGAAAGTATTTTAACTACTTGTTTCATTAATATTGATAATTCTGTTGGAAATTATGATTTAAAATTTATTACTATTATGGCTAAAATTTTTACTAGTTTATATACAATTTCTAAATTACCAGAAGAAAAGATTATTCCTTTAAATGTTGATATTTTTTTTTATATTAAAAATACTTTAAATGGTGTTCTTACTAATATTGAATTAATTCAAGATATTTTTATTGATGAATTAAATAAAGTTATTAAAAATAGAAAAAAAATATTTATTATTACATATGTTTTTTCTTCTGCAATTCTCCTATCTACTTTTTATATTATTTATAATATTTTTATGGAAGTTCAAGCTACAAAAAATTCTTATCTTGAAGTTTTTTTTGATATTCAAGGAAATATTATTTTAAATTATTTAAATAAATGTGAAATTTTTTCAAAAAAAATCCAAAGTTTAAATGAAAATGAATTATTAATGAATGAAGATAGTGAAGAATCAAAATTAAATAAAGAAAAATATAAAAAAGCATTAAAACCAATTAATAATGAAAATCAAGAATTTGAAGATAATTCAAATCAACAAAAATCTTATTTAATTACAATAATTAATATTATATTTTTTTTAATGCAGGTTTTTGTTGTAATATATGTATTAATTATAATATTAATTATATTTAATTTTTTGAGAAATTTAAAAGAATATATAATGATATTTTCTTTTGAGGCAAAATTACAAACAAATACACTTTTATTATATATTTATGTAAGGGAATATATTTTTGATGAAAATACAATAGTTAATCATTTTTTCATAAAAGATTTTATTGATAATGTTTTTGATACAAATTTAAGATTAAATGAAGATAATCAAATTAAAATATCAAAATATCATCAAAGATTCGATGAACATTATTCAAAATTTAGATATTCTGTTTTTCATAGAGATATATGTAATTACACAGAAGATTTTTTTAAAGAATTTTACCCCAATAATAAAACATATAATTGTTCTTCGCTTTTAAATAGAGGATTAAATTTTGGTTTATCAGTAATTATGTCTAATATCTTTGAAGAATTAAGAATTATGAAATCCCAAATAGATAATTATAAAAAAATATGGAAAGAAAAGAATTTAACATATAATTTAACATTATTTGGAACAGAAAAATACATTTCTTCAGATAATTTTACAGATGAAAATGTAAAATTATTATATAAAAACTATTCCCCATTAGCAATATTTAATACAAATGAAATGAAAGAAATGGAAATAGTAACAGAATATTTATTTATTCCAACATTAATAAAGTTAAGAACAAATTTAGATGAATCTGTTTTAAATTATTTTGACAATATTAAAGTCAAAACTTATGTAATGTGTATTATAATTATTATTTTTTTTACTTTTTTATATGTTTTCTTATGGACAAACTATGTTGATAGTCTAAATAATATTATTCACCAAACTAAGAAGATGCTTGGAATCATTCCAAAAGATGTTTTTGTTTCCTTAAACTCTGTAAATAAACTGTTAAATATACAAGCAGATAATAGAAGAAGAAGTAATGAAATAATATAAATAATATAATATATAGATTTAAGATAAATTAATTTTTGAAAATAATGCTTTGTTATATTTATTTTTTAAATAATTTGTTTAATTAGTAATAAATTATTTCTTTATTTAAATTTAGTTAAAAAATTTTGAAATATCATAAACTTTTATAAATTAAATTGTATTAATGAAAATTATATAAGAATATATAAAAATTATTAAAACACAATTATTCTTCTTATTTTAGAGCTATTTACATTTTAAATGTTCAATTAATTAAGATATTTTAGAATTTTTAATATTTTGATTTTTTTTTCTTTAAATTTATTTACCTTACTATAGAAAAAATTAAATAATTATAATAATGGTTTATATTAAAGTTTTATTTTCATATATTTTTTATTATTAATTTATTAGGTGAAGAGCTTTTTTTAATATTTATAGTCTCCATTTTTTTATTTATATTTTCATTTTCTATATTTTTATCTTTAATAATATTTAAATCACCTTGAGAATAATTTTTTTTATTTTTCCCTTCCTCGTTTTTTTTCATCTCATTATTAAATAGATTATTTTGAATTCTATGATTTAAATTAGAAAAATTTAATTTAGGAACAATAACTTTATTATTATTTTCAGGTTTATTTTCATTAATAGTAATAGGAGTAAAAGAATGATCAATTTTATCTTTAATATTATCTTTATCACTAATATAACTAAAGTCTTTATTTTGAGAAATAACTTCAGAATTATTTTCTTCATTTTCAACTTCATTATTCCATTTATCAATAATAGATTCAACATCAACTCCATTTTTTTGAACTAATTTAACTAATATAATTAATTGTTCTTGAGTATCTTTATATACTGCTAATGCATTTCTTAATTTAATATTTTCTTCAAAAACTTCTGTATATCTATTATCTAATTTTTCATTATCTTCTACTAATTTTTTAATTAATTTTTTTTGGGCTGAAACTTTTTTTTCTAATTCTTCTTTCTCTTTTCTTAATTTCTTATAATTTGAATCAAAATCTACTGTTTCATTCTGAGGTTCTAAACTTGTATTATTTATTATCTTCTTTTCAGATAAATTTAATGTGTTTATAATATAATTATTTGTATTTATTGATTTAAAAGTTTTTGAATTATTACTTTTATTTAAAAATGGTTTTAAAGTTTTATAATTTACAAATTGAGATGAAGTTTGATAATAGTTCGAATTATTTGTATTTTTCTTGTCATTAGTATTTTGATCTATAGTTTTTTCTTGGTTAATTGTATTTTTTTTTAAATTGAAATTATTTCTTTGAAATGGACTAAAATTTTTAATTAAACCAGAATATTTTTTTAAAGAATTTTTATTTTTATAATTAAAAAACATATTAGCCTTTTTTTTAAATATTTGATGACCTTTTCCCTTATTAGAATGAATACTACTGAAATTTGGATTTTTCTTTATATATCTATATTAATTAATTAATATTACATTGTTGAAACTAATTTGAGTTAATTTTAATTTCCCTTTTTCATTATTCATTAAAATATTTAAAAAATATAAAATAAATTAAGAAAATAAATAAATTTTAAACAACCTTAAAAATTAAATTTATTATTATGTCAATAAGTTCTTCAAATCAATCATCTCTAGGAAACAATCATGAAAATATTCAATTACAATTTGAAACATTATTAAACAATCCAAACGAGTGGAATAATAATGAATTAGAAACTACTCGACAATGTTTTAGATATTTATATTTATTAATGAAAGAAAATTCATTAAAAATAGAAAAATTAGAAAGATTAAAAGCAACTAAAACAGAATTAAATTCTTCATTAAATATTAAAGCTAATATTGCAGATATAATGAAAACTTTTAATGAAGTTGCTCATAATATTGAACAAAGACCAACTAAAGAAGATATTCAATTGTTATTAGATGAAAAAGCTAATAGAGCTGATATAAATAATATTATTATGACAAGACCTTCTTTAGATGAAATTAAAAATATTTTAGCTAATGGAGATTTAAAAATAAATTTAAAAAATTCTTTAGATGAAATAAAAAATAAATTTGTTCCTATACAATATTTTAATGATTTAATTAATACTAAAGCTAATAAAGATAATGTTATTAATGCTTTACATAATAAAGCAAATAAAAATGAATTAATTGATATTCAAAATCAAATTAATAATTTTAATCTTGGTGAAATAAATAATAAAATAATAGAAATAGATAATGATTTAGATAGATTAATTGAAAGTATAAAAAAACAATTTTCTAATGTTAATAATGTTTTAAATGAAGTAACAACAAGTAAAGCTGATTATAAAGAAATTGAAGGAATATTAACAAATGCAAATAATGAGAATAGAAATTTAAGTACTAAAATAAGTAAAATTGATAACGAATCAAGTAATTTAAAAAATGAAATGGTGATTTTAAAAAATAATATAAATTCAATTAATACTACATTAAATATTTTAGATGATAAAATAAAGACAATGTCAAGTAATAACAATAATACAAATGATAATTTATATTCAATTTTCAATGATAAAATAAATAAATTAACAGAACAATTGAATCAATTAAATAATACAATCAATAATAATACTTTATCTCATAAAGATATGGAATTAATAAATCAAAGAATTGATAATATAAATAACAATACAATTTCAGCTTCAAAAATTGAAAATTATTGTTCTTTTAATGATTTAGATAATTTATATAAAACAATTAAAACAGAAGTAAAAAATAAATTAGATGAAGTTCAAATGTATACTCATGAATATATAAAAAATTATGACAATGATCTTCAAAAAACTTTAAACACTAAAGTAAATACATCGGAAATAAAAAATTTATTAAATAATAAAGCAGATATAAAACAATTAACAAAATTATTAGAATCAAAAGCAAATAAAATAGAAATTGAAAATATGAAAATTTCCTATGAAAAAATAGCTCAAGATTATATAAATAAAATAGATTATAGTAAATTTGATTCATTTTCAAATGAAATAAAAACAACAATAGAAGCATTAAAGGAAGATTTAACATTAAAACCAAATATTAAAGAAATAATAAATTTCTTAAAATCAAAATGTAATATTGATGATGTTAATAAAGCTTTGATAGACATTCATAATGAATTAGATAATAAAATATCAATAGATAATTTTAATAATGCAATGAATAATCAAACAGAAATAAATAAGGCTTTAATAAAAGAAAATTATATTGGAAAATGGAATTGGATTTCTGGAGATTTAAAAAATGGATTTTCAATTCCTTGGGAAGAACAAATAATAAATACTCAACCTGAAAATTATAGTTGGGAAAAAGATGATATTTATATTAAAGTTAATGATAAGGGAATATATAATTTAAATATAGGAATTTTTACTAAAGAAAAATCAAATGTTCAAATTATAATTAATGGTGATATTATTTATATTGAAAAATATGATGGAAATAATATTATTAATAATAATGAAAATTACGGTTTAAATGCTGAAGATAAAGAAATGAATATTTTAAGAGAAGATATTCCTATTAATGGAATATCTATAAATAAATTCTTTTTCATTGGTGAAAAAAGTAGAGTGACAATTTCATATATTGGAAATATTAATAATTACAATAATAAAATAAAAGGATTTTTAAGTCTGAAAAAAATATGTTAACATTTTTATTTAAATTTCAATTTTATTTTTTTTAAAAACTATATTTTTAAAGAATTAATAAATATACAATATTAATTTTCTTTACAAAACATCATTAAATTGATTAACATCAACAGGATTTATATCAGTACCTCTTTTAGGTTTAGGTTCTTTTAATAATTCATTAAATTGTATTTCTCTTTCTTCATCATTTATCATTTGTTCTTCATCATTAAAATTATTTTCGTCTTTTTTCATATTAATGTTTTTCATATTTTTAATGAATTCATCATCTCTTTCTTTTATTAATTCTTCATCTAACACATTATTATTATTTTCTTCATTATAATTTTCCTCATTATTAATTGCCTTATTATTATTTTTATTATAATCATCGTTGTTAAATTTCTTATCATCAATTTCTTGGTTTTCTAAATATATATTTTCTGTTTCTTTATTTTTTTCAATAGATTCATTATTATTTAATTCTTTTCTTTCTTCATCATCTGCAATTGGTTCATCTAAAGGTTCTTTTTCTTCTTCTTTTTGATTTTCTTTTTCTTTTTCATTATTTGTTAATAAATGTGAAAAATCATTGTTATTTATATTATTTGTATTTAAAGTTTGTTTTCCAAAATCTAAATTTGGTTTTCTCGAAAAATTTGATTTTGATTCAATTAATTCATCTTCTTTATTTTCATCTTTTTTTTCTTTTTTATTTAAATTATTTTCTATTTTTTTTTCTGATTTAATTTCTTTTTTTTTTTCAGGTGAAATATTTAATTCTTCATTGATTGAATTAATTTCTTTAATTAATTTTTCTTTTTCTTTTTCTTTATTGATCAACGCTTCAATAATTTCTGAATTATGATTATTTAACTTATTTTTTTCTTCTTCTTCATATTGCATTTTTTGAATTGGTTCATATAATTCTTTAATTTTATTTAATAATTTTTCATTTCTAACAGTTTCTATTCTCATTTCTCTTAATAATTTTAATTTTTCTTTTTCTTTTTCAAAAAGAGTTTTTTCTTTTAAAGCAATTTCTTTTTCATATTGTTTTTTATGAATAGTAAAAGCAGCTTCAATTATATTTAAATTTTTTTCTAATATTTTTTGTTTGTTTATTTTATCTAAGGAAGATTTATTTATATCAGATATATCTTTAAATTCTTTTATATCATACATTTCTTTTCCCATTTCTTCTAATTTTATTTTAAACTCTTTTAATTCTTTTAATTTTGCTTCATTATCTCTTTTTCTTTGTTCGTTTTTTTCTCTTTGGTCACATAATTTTTCATAATTATTTCTTAAAGTATTATAATCTGTATCTACTCTAGAAACTTTTATTTTTCTTTTATCAAAATTTTTTATTTCTTTTATTAAAATAATTTCATTCATTTTTTGTTGTTTTTGTAAACTTTTTATTTCTTTATCATAAAATTGAAGATTCCTTAAAATATCTTTTTTTTTATCTTCTAATTCTTCATTATAATTAGGTTGATTTAATTGTTGAATTTTTTGATCTAATCTATCAAATTCAATTTTATATTGATTTATTATTTGATCATTATTTTTCCCTAAATCTACTTTTTCTTCATTTGAATTTTTTTTATTTTTTATATTTTGAATTTTAAAATTTTTTGCCATTATAGAAACAATATTATTTAATTGATTAATTAAATTTAACATTTTATTATTGTCTTTATTTAATTCAATTAAATTGTCATTATTTTTTGATACAACCTCAGTTATTTCTGGTTTAATTTCATTATATAATTTTTCTGCTGTATCAAAGTTTGATATATAAGATCTTTTTTTTGCTGAAATTCTTAATTTATTATTATCATGATTTTGCTTTTTTATTTTTTCTGATAAAGTAATTTTTTTATTATTTTGAGGATTTATTATTTCATCTTTTTTTTCTTCTTCTATTTCTTCTCTTTTTATTTCATTATTTAATTTATTTTCACTTATTTTATCTTCATTATTTTCTTCTTTATTTATTTCTTCATCATTTAATTTTTCTTCTTCTTTTTTATTATTGTCATCTTCATTAAATTCTTCATAATTTCCTTCATAACTATTTTCTTTATTATTTTCTTCATTTTTATTTAAATCATTATTATTAAAGTGAAAATCATCATTTTCATATAATAAATTATTCTTAAAATCTTTTGGTTTTACTTCAATTTCTTTATCTACTTTTTTAACTTCATTTTCTTTTTTATAATCATTTGCATAAATATCTTTATTTTTATCTTTTTCTTCTATTTCTTCATATTTTAAATAATTGTCAGATTCATTTTGATTAACTTCATTAATATTTTCATCTTCAAATTTATTATCTTCTATATCAACATTTTTTTTAATATCCTCAATATCTTCATTTGATATTAAATCATCTATATTTTCTTCTTTTTTATTTTTATCATCTTTTTTAATATAATCTATATCTTCATAATTATATAATTTTTCTCCTTCATTTATATCACTTATTTTACCACTTTTTAATGACTTTTTTTCATTATCTTCTAAATCAAAAATATCATCCCCATATTCACTCATTTAAGTTATTATTTATTATTTATTAAATTTTGGCTAAAAGAATTTATCTATTATCAAAAAGAATTAAACTAATATTAAGAAATTACTTTTATATTTTATTTATGAAAAGTTTTTCTATGATTTTTAAAGGATTTCTTAATATTGAAAATTATATTTATATTATTTTTA
>JAEEGL010721919.1_pt1 | contig 26168 bp, 18 predicted proteins | sample 9134231 | NCBI WGS metagenome assembly JAEEGL01 (sample SAMN16246548, study PRJNA631951) | gut metagenome | biome: gut microbiome; feature: rumen; material: fiber-attached | host: Bos | place: Iran: Karaj | collected 2018-10
AGCTCCCTGTCCTGCAGGTCGTCGTTCCCATGAATCTCCCGGAGAATCTCTTCCCGGATCTCCTTCAGCATCGTATTATCTCTCATTTACCCTTCTCCCAGTTCCCGCACCAGTTCCCCCATGGGGCCATAGGCAAGGCTGTCCAGGTAAGACGCTGTCCCGGGGAGATTCCGTACAAACGGGGTCTTTATACGCGCCACCTTTTCCAGGAGGCGGATACGCCCCGCCGTCCGCAGATATTCCTCGAACTCCTCCACCTTGCCTTCCGCCATCGGATCCTCCAGTACAGGCATATACACCACATCGCAGATATCCATAACCTCGGACGCCACGTTGGAAAAACTGTCCATATCCGCCACAATCACCTCATAAGAGGTATTCTTCAGAACCGTAGTGATCAGTTCCACATAGTCCTCTCCCTTCAGCGCCTCATGGTCCTCTGCAAATGCCACCGGCGGCAGGTATTCGATCCCCCCGAAGCGGTACACCATGGAATAGATCTTCTGGGGTGTCAGCAGTCCCTGCTTCATGTAGTACATGGCGTCGGAAAGGCTGGTTTCATAGTTTTCCCCGGTCAGCCGGCGCATGCCGGAAAACTCGGAGCAGTTCAGGTACAGCGTCTTCCGCCTGCGGCCCGCCACCTTGGCCAGCGTCATTGCGAAGGAGGAACAGCCGGAACGTCCCACCGGACTGTAAACCCCGATGATTCTGACAGGACGTCCCGCGGCCGCGGAGGTCTGCCGGAGCTCCAGGCCTTTGCACTGGTCCATGATGTCCCGGAGAATGCCTTCGGCGGACTGGTATTTCCGGATCGTGCCTCCGTTTCCTGCTCCCGGGCCGCCTTCCGCCACCAGGTTTTCCGTCCCTGCGGCAGGCAGTGTTTCCGCCAGCATCAGTACCCGGCCCGCTTTCACACTTTCAATGCTTTCCTCCCGGCTCTGGTAGCGGTTTCCCAGGAAAAACTCCCGGTCGGCCAGCAGCAGCGCCACCGGGTGGGCTTTGCTGAATTCCCTGCAGTCCGCTATATTGTCAAAAGGAACAGCGGTAAACAAAAGCTGTCTCCTGTGATTCACATAACTGCAGAAGCGGTCCGCATACATTTTTTCCTTCGTCATAACTGCCAGTATTTTTTCCATTTTTTCCTCCTTTTACAGCGCCGCGATGCCGGTCCCCAGCAGAATGAACACAGCCATGGGGATCATTGCTTCGGTACCGTCTCTTTCCGGATCGAAATACGCCCGGTCCCCGCCGGCGCGGACCCGTTCCATATATGCCCGCATTGCCTTGAGCCTCTTCTTCCAGAGCCCTCCCCGAAACAGCTTCCAGGCGGAAAACACGGCTGCCGCGGCCAGGGAACAGCAGATGATCCGCAGACCTCTTTCATCCGGCCACGCAAATGTGGTCAGGAGATACAGCTTAATATCGGCGCCCCCGATCATCCGTCTTGTATGCAGCAGCACAAGCACCGCGAGAAAAGCACAGCAAAAGCCGAGCGGAACCGCCTGGGGAACCGGCCGGTACAGGACATGCAGCATACTTATGCACACAGCTGCCGTCAGCAGCAGCCGGTTATACACTTTGTGGTGCATAATGTCCGTGACCGATGCGGTCGCCAGAGTACTCATCACGATGAAGGTACGAAGAAATCCGGAATATTCCATAGATGCTCCCGAAATCAGAATAGGTGTGAAATGCAAGAGAAAATTAAAGAGAAACCGTGAACGGTAAAACAGGGATTTCCCCCGGGGCTCAGAAACTCTCAAAAACACCATAAAATGGGTGTTTCCGTTAAAAATGGTACAGAAAAGAAAGGTCTGTGAGTGTGTCAGTAAACCGTGAAAACAGACGAAATTGTCCTGAAAATTGGAACCCCTTCAGGGGCCAGATCATGTCAGGCGGGAACCCGCCCGGTTAAGTGTGCTTATCATAGCAAAACCCCCTGACCTCAGTCAAGGGGTTTTTATTTATGTCAACATTTGCAATGTTGATTATGTTAACAACTATGTTTCTTCTGCTCTTTTTCTGCCTGTTTTTCCACTTTTAAAAATGTTTTTCCGGGCAGATTTTTTCCCTGTCAATGACTGCCGGGGTGTCATTTTCCGTTTCGGACCTGATCGAATTTTTCATAGGAATTATCCTTTTTCCGGCCTTCAACATCCGCGGTATAGGACACAATTTTGGAATCAACGATCATATCCCCGCTGCAGATCAGGTACTTCTTTTCATTCTCCTCTGCCTCTTCTACTTCCAGGGTGAGACTGGCCAGAAGGCCGAAGTCAGCGTAGTCATAAACCTGCCCGTTGGAGCCCTTGGCTGAGGCATCTTTCTGGGTCAGGTACAGCTTCTGTTCATCTTCGTCGAAAATACCTTCAAACACGTCAGGAGGAGCGCCTGTCGTCCCCTTGTAGGCAACCACCGCCTCGTATTCCTGTTCCAGTCCTCCCGGTTTCGGCCGCACGATCATGTCTGCGGGCGTGCCTTTCCTGCCCTGTGCTTCTATCTCGCCGCTCGCCTTGTTATACTGGTTCAGGTACTGGTTGATGGAATCTATGGCTCCCGGAGGCGCGCCGGTCGGTATCTGCTGGGCCACCTTGCCCAGTGTGTCGATCATCGGATCGGTGATACTCGCCGCATTCTTGCGGTAGATTGTAAGCTCCCAGGTACCGCTGAGCACCAGCAGTTCGTCATCCTTCTCTTCCGACTCGGGACCGGCATAGACCTTTTCTTCTCCTTCCTCCCCGACACGGAACGCCTCCGCAATCGTCACCTTGACGTTGGTATCAAAGTTTTCGGGATTCAGGTCCCCGACAATCTCCTTGACCGGGATTTTGATCTGCGGCTTCTTTCCCTTGAAACCTTTCAGGGGCACATAGAATTCCTGCTTTTTTCCGCCCTTTGGCTTCACGTAAATCACAAAACCGGTATCCTTCATCACTTCGGCGTAGGTTTTGTCCTTCATGAAGCTGTAGTCCGGAATCGCCGGCTGGTAGACAATGATGTTCTGCTTCTTGTCATCCAGCTCATATTCCGGCTGGTCCGGAGGAGCCATCAGATAAGCCCTGAATCCTGTACGGGCGTCCGTTGGCACCCAGGCCGCCTGTTCCAGAATCGCGAAATCGCGGTCCAGGTATTCCGGATCCACAAACAGGAAGTTGCGGCTCTCATCGATAATTGTTGTTCCCTGGGTTGTGGTCCTTTTTCCCTTGCCCCAGGGAATCGGCGTCAGCTCATACATTTTCTGTCCGTCTTCCCCGGCCCCGGGGGTCTCCGACTCATCGTACTTGTTCTGCAGGACGATCAGGGCGTATTTTTTATTGGCTTCCGTCGTTTTGAAACGATGGATACGAAGATATCCGCCCCGGGAAGAAATGCTGTGTTCGTATATCGGCTTGATTTTTTTCGTGAAGGGGAAGGTTACGGAGATTTCCTCTTTCAGGTCAAAATCCTCAAGCGCTGCCTTCTGTATGATTTTATCCCTCAGTTCGCTGTGCAAAAATTCCCATTCCAGCGCCTGGTACTGCGCGGGTGTCAGGTTGTATGCCCCCAGGATCGGGTCCGAAAAATTCCCGGCGGCATAGTAGTTGCTCATGACCTCGCCCATTTTTTTCTTTTCTTTGACCTTATTCAGGTATTCAAAAAGATAGGCCCACTGGTATCCCGGATAGTTTCCGAACGAGGATGGGTACTTTTTATCCTGGTCTATTCCGAAATACTCCGGTATGTTGCGGGCGGTCAGGCACCCGCTTCCCGGATCCATAGCCCCTTCCACCGTAGTTTCTTCATAACCCGGCGTCATTCCCCGCTGCTGGAAATACCGGAAGGCCTCGGCCTCCACCACCGCAGCCGTGGCTTCCATCAGCAGTGTATTGAACGTTCCCTTGGCATTGTCGCTGGAGCCCACCGCAACATAGAAAAAGTATTCGTACTGGCAGGCATGGAACATTTCATGGATCAGGGTCATGAACAGCCTTGTCTCTGCCCTCTGCCGCGACTGCGGGTCCTCCGGATCTGCGACGCCGTCATACTGTCCCTGGATCGCCACATTAATGACCACGTTCGTGCCATGTACAATCTTATGGGTATCCGCGTCTTCCTTACCTGGCTTGAAAATAACATCAGTCCTGCCCTGCGGCATCCTGGCACCCTGCTCCGGACCCTCGAGGTAGTTCCAGACAGTCTCAAAGCACTCCAGGGTTTTCCGGATCGGGAAAGGATAGCCTTCATGGGCAATCTGCTTATACTTCTGGTAATCCGCATCCGCCTTCATGAGCCCGATCACGGCATTGGCCCTGTCCTTATTCATTTTGCGGACTGCTTCCGACTGTTTGACAGCGCCTCCGTTATAAGGACCCACCCCATAGTCTTCCAGCTTATAGGCCTGCTCTGCCATATCCAGGAATTTCCGTTCCAGTTCCGCGCGCTTTTCATTGGCCGGATTATAAATCTCGGGATGATGGTCACTGCACTCCTTGAAATCGTCCTCCGACCAAAGCACCATGATATGCCTGTCGTCTGAAATATCCGCGTGCTTATGCTCCTTTTTATTGAATTCCCCGTAATTCTGGTACTCAAAATATAACCCTGTCCCGACGTAGAGGACCGGGAGAATGATGGCCCATTCCATGATCGTATTCCGGCGGGCATGGCAGCGAACTACAGAGCCCTCCCGCTCCATGAAGTAGGGCTCCCTTGTGCCGTCTGCCAGCACACGGCTGGCCTGTACATAAGGCCACGTATCCTCGTCCAGCCCGGCCTTGGCCAGGTCATATTCCACCACATATTCTCCCGGCAGGCCTTCATCCTCTGCCAGGCCCAGCGAAAAGTCATAAGCATCCAGGAGAATGCTGCCGGTTTCCTCACCCTGCTCATACAATTCCAAAAACTTTTCGTCCGAGAGTTCCGTAAAAACCGGCTCCCGGTCATAGTCCATCGCGTCTGCCTCCGCGGAAATCGTGATTTCCTCGCGGGGATGGATGGAGAACGGCTTACTGTTGCCGTATGTCTGTGTTTCCGGAACCTGGTTCATATCCGGGGCAATGTTCCCGCCGGCGTTTTGGCCCGGCTTTGCGCCATTTCCGCCGGTCTGCTGTCCGCTCCCGCCGGAGGCATGCTGTATGGTCCCGCCAAAACCGCCGCCTCCGAATAGTTTCGTACGGACAAAACCGGGGTACACGAAGCACACCAGCAGGGCGATGGCCACTACCACTGCCAGGACAGACTTGCCGGAATTCCTTCCCTGTTTTCCCGTCTGCTGCGGCATCCGGCTTCTCTGCGGCGCGTTCTGCATGTAACGCTCCGTCTTGCTCATCATTTTCGGCGGAGCTGCAGGGCCTTTCGGGGGAATGGCCCCCGCCGGAAATCCCCGGCCTGCTGCAGGCGTCCCTTCCTCCGAAACCCTGCGTCCGCATTCCCTGCAGAAGGCCGCACCGGGCCGCAGGGGCTTGCCGCACCCGCGGCAGAACTTCTGCTGATTACTTTCCGTTTTATTTGGATCCGACGGCTCTGCCGGCGGAATCGCCTTGCCGCAGCCCGCACAGAATCTGGAACCTGCTTCTACCGGGGCGCCGCAGTAACGACAATATCTGGCCATGTGTCATTCCTTTCCTCAGCCGGTCTGTATCCGCAATACGCCCCGGCATTTTTCTGTCATAATGTGTGTCAGTTTTTTATAAGATTTAAAAACCAAACGCATATTTGTCATGGGATCTGCGTTGTCTCAATATTCTTCCGCTCACCGCAGCATTCCGCCGCCGACGGTTTCCGGCGGATTTCCGCGCCGCTTTCTGTATTGCCCATACCTCATGAAAATAAGCAGATATCCTTTCTGCATATATGGACAAGCTTTCCCTTATATCACCATTGTCTTATCTGTAAAGAAAAAAGTAAATGCAGACAATTTTTTGGTCAATGACAGAGTCTCAGGAGGAAAAAGCCGACTCGTTGAATTGAAGGGGACGATCTGATAGAATAGTGTTACGTTTTAACCCGTTCCATCCGGACGGCACGATGTATTTATGAGAGGACCTGGCCCCGCCATGACAAATATTCTCGATTTCCTGATGACACTGACGGAAACCAAAAATTCAGTATTAAGCAAAGCGACCTCGTTTGATCCTTCCTATATCAGCCGGATCCGGTCCGGCAGCCGCGGCATTCCCCAGTCTTTACAGTTCCTGGATTCTGCCGCCGCTTATTTTGCCCGCAATATCCGGACAGATTACCAGATGCAGCTTCTCATGGATGAGCTTGCCCCGGGGCTTCGGTTTCCGGAGGACAGGGACGCCCTGCAGGAGCTCATCAAAACCTGCCTTTCTCAGGGTAAAGCCATGCCGGCGGATACCATCGGCGGTTTTCTGACCGGTTTTTCCGCTGCTACCAAAAAACTGGCTGATTATTCATTTAACGGTCAGGGCATTTCCGGGAGCAGCACGGATCCTGAACAGCTGGCAGAATCCATTGCCCAGAATACCATGTCCCTGACGGCAGAGCCGGGCAAAGCTTATTATTTTTACGGTACGGAAGGCAAACGCAACGCCGTGGAATATTTTCTCGGCAATCTGTGCAGCTCCGGCAAGGCCTACCGCCTGATGCTGTTTTCAGACGAGGAAATGTCCTGGCTGTTTGACGATCCCGCTTTTACGGGCCGCTGGGGTACCCTCCTGATGCAGCTTCTCACCACCGGCAGCCGTATCAGCATTCCCCATAACGTTACCCGTGACAGCAACGAAATGCTGGAATCCGTGGAAAAATGGATCCCCCTCTATATGACAGGCGCTATCGAACCCTATTATTATCCGCGGCTCAGGGACGGCGTGTACCATCGCTCCCTCTTTATCGCGGAAGGGGATTCGGCCGTGATTTCCTGTTCCGTAGGCGCAAATACGGAAGGCATGCTCAACATCCTGATCCGTGACCGGCGGGCAGTCCGGGCCCTGGAACAGGAATATGCCGCCTACCTTGCCCTCTGCAAACCCTTGATGCACATACACAACCATAATGACGGAAGGCAGCTCCTGAACAGCCTCAACCGTTTTGAAAAACTGCCCGGCGATATGATTATCGCCCACCCGGTGCCTTCTTTCTTTACGATGCCGCAGTCCGTGGTGGATGCCCTGCAGCTGCGTTCCCAGAATCCCCAGGTCTCAGAGCGCTACCAGCGTTCCTACGCCACGTTCCGGAGCCACCTCCGCAAGGGGGACTCCGTCACGGAAATCCTTCATCTGCCGGCGCCCGAAACCGTACTTTCCGAAGGCTGTCCCCTGCCGTTTTCCGATCTGACGGACAGCGGATTGCAGGACGGGATCACGCTCAGCGCTTCCGAGCTGAAAAGCCATCTGAAAAATGTAATCCGGCTGCTTCGCCGCGAATCCGGATATCATGTGATTCTGTCCGACAGCGTTCCTGCCGGCATCACGCTCGCCGCGAAGGAGGAGAGCGCAGCAATTCTGTCCACCTCCTATGCCCCGAGCTTCTGCTTTGAAATAGAAGAGCGCAACATGATTGCCGCATTCCGGGAGTACCTGCTCCATATATACGAAAGCTGCGGAAACACAGGCGCGGAAGAAACCGCCGCCCGCCTGGAGCAGTACTGCGATCTCCTGGGCTGAATTTCCTGTTTCCGCCGGGATATCCGGCTGATTTAACGCAAAAAAATACTGCTGCAAATGCCATGCATCTGCAGCAGTTTTATTTTGTCCCTATTTCGTTCTTCTGTTCAGGAAAAGCCGCCGGATCATATTATTGGACCGGTTCGATGAAGTTCTTGTTAATCACCACATTAATGCCGTCCAGCGTAAACTGTACAAAGTCGGAACCTTCAATTTCCGTCACCGTGCCGATGGCCGTGCCGTTGGAAAGCTGGGTATAAATACGGTCCTGGTTCTCCGCATAACGGACATTGACGCCGTTGCCCTTGACCCTGTATTCAAAGCTCTGCGCCTCGGTCGGTGCTTCCGTGGGTGCCTCTGTTTCGGGCTGCTGTTCCGCCGGAGTCTCAGACTGTACGGATTCCACGGCAGCTGTCGGCGCCGCAGTCGTCGGCTGGTCTTTGGTCTTGGACGGAAGCAGGCTGCGGATGATAAACAGCAGGAGAATGATGGCCACCACCGGGATCAGGATCCTCAGCAGGTCATAGACTGTGAATCCGCCTACGATCTCTGTCGCTCCAAAGCCCTGCTCGGCATTCCTAACCTGTGACTGGCGTCCGCTGCGTCCTCCGCGTTCCGGTTCGCCCTTCTTGCGGCGGTTCCGCTGCTGGCCCTGGCCGGAACGGCCGCCCGCGCGTCCCTGGCTGCCATCCGGATAGGCCGGACGCCTGCCGGAAGCAACCTGTTCCCTGTCAATCCTCACCGGCGTGCGGTCTACGCTTACCGCGCGGTGGGAAAGAAAAGTCTGCACTTCATTTTTCACCAGATAATACGCCTTCTGCGCATCCTCCGGATCCTCATCGCCCTCATGCACGGCGTTATTGCCGTATACACGTATATTATGGAACGCGTCTCTCGAAGTCCGGTCAATCGCACCGTTCTGGAACAGCGCCTCGATCGTATCCGCAAGACCGGTATACTCTATCCCTTTTTCTTCGGCATAGCTCTTAACCAGCTGCTCCGCCAGCTGTCTGGACTTGATCAGGCTGAGATTATATTCCCTGCGGTTCACCAATCCCGCTATCTCCAGCAGACCGTTATCCGTAAGCTCTTTCATTTCATCTCTGTTATACTCTGCCATGCGAGCCTCCGTACACTCACCACTATATCTTGTGGATTCCTTCTTTTTATCTTACTCTCTTCATGCAGGTTTTGCAACAAAAAGAACGCCCCCGCTTTAATGATTTTCCCATTAAAACAAAGGCGTACATCCCGGCTGTGTCCCAGCCCCCGGGTGAAGGGCTGTCAGCTTCATTCCCGTATCCTTCCGGTATTCAAAAACACCCTTGGATGGTATACTGTAAACAGGTTGAAACAGAAGTTTTTTTTAATAAATGCAGGTGGGAGCCATGGAAGAAAAGCGAAACAAGAGTGCCGCAGGCATATTCCAGAAGATTTTGAGTGTACTGCTTACGGCGGCCGGTGCCGCTGTCGGAATATCCTGGTGGCAGATGCCCTATCTTCATCACAGCTGGTACGGGGAGGACCTGAATGTCCTTCTTCATATTGCGGTCTTCCTGTTGTGCCCCGTTCTCTGTATCCTGACTTTCCGCTTCGCGGAAAAGAACAGGAAGCTCTGCATGGCTGCAGGCATCGCCGAGCTGGCGCTTGTCATTATTGCAACCCTGGTCAACTCCGGATTTGTTCCCAACGCAGGAACTCTGATCATCGGGCTCCTCGTCATTTTATATCTGATTGCCGCCTTTATGGCCTCCCGTCCTGAAAAGCCCGAAACAGAAAGTCCAAAGGCACTTGCAAAGAAGTTTAAAAAAGCCAGGCTGATGACTGTCATAACCTCCGCTGCGGCCCTGTTCTCCATTGTTTTTCCCAAAGGGAAACAGGTCTTCAGTCAGCATATGGGCCCGGACGGCCCGGGAGTGATCGAATATTACTATCAGTATACCGATTTCGGAATCATTCTGATATGCCTGATACCCATATTCCTGATCCTGCTGGTTATCTTCGCAATCCGGACCGCCCAGCTGCACCGGAGACTCCAAAACGCGGGAACAGATACTTAACGCCTGCTGCTTTCCCGGCTCTTTTACCTCCACTGTAGTTTCAGAGCGGTCTTGCAAATACGCGGCTTCGTCTTCAGGATCTGTTTCTCCACCTCGAACCAGAAGTATATATCCTTTTGGAAATTTTCCTTTCTCCAGTCAGGAATTGTAACTCCGTAACGCTTTGCAACAAAGATTGCCCACATTGTTGCCCGCCATTCCCGTTCAGACCGTCCCATGTATGGCTCGCTTGTCAGTACATGGCCGACTTCATGCAGAATGTTGAACAGCGCCACCATTGTTTTGGGGTTATAATCTTCTTCTTTCAGATAAACCACCCCGTCTTCCATATAGGACGTTCTGTTTTCCGATTTCTCGAATCTGATCTCCGGAAAATCTTCAACAATGCGCTTCTTGATGCCTTTATAACTGATTCTCAATGTTCAGCCTCCTTTGCCAATGAATGCCTGCATTGTTTTCCCCTTATTCTATTTTCTTTTTGCGCCTGCGTCTTTCCTTTTCTCTGTCTGAACTCTTCCTTTCTCTGTAAAGTATCCGCTTGCCATGACCGGCTAAAAAAAAGCCCATTTCATGGCAATCCACAAAATAGGCATAGAAAAATGCGCCTTCAGGGACTCGAACCCTGGACACCCTGATTAAGAGTCAGGTGCTCTACCAACTGAGCTAAAGGCGCATGTACTGTCACCCTGTATTGAAGTGACGCCCTATATATTACTTCAAACAAATGCATTTGTCAACAATAATTTTCGATTTTTTTTAACTGTTCAGCACCTGCCTGATGGAATGTCAAAAAAGCATCTGTTTATGCCTGCCGGCAGGCATACAGGGCCGTATTTCAGGAAACCTGCGCCGGGATATTCATTTCCCGGAGATGCCCTGCCGCGGCCTCCATCCACTCCGGTTCCGGCGGCCGCTGGTCCTGCACTTCGCAGCGCATTCCCAGGGATTCGTATTTTCCCAGCCCGTAATTATGATAGGGGAGCAGCTCCACCTTTTCCGGAATACCGGCTTCCTTAAGGAAAATGCCGGTGGCTTCGACATTCTCCATGGTATCGTTGACGCCGCGGATCACGGGCATGCGCACAAAAACCCTCTTGCCGGCTGCCATAAGGCGCCGGTAGTTATCCAGGATCAGCCCGTTGTCCTGTCCGATGACCCGCGCATGCGCCTCCGGATCCATGATTTTCAGGTCATAGAGGAAAATGTCCGCAAAGGGCAGGATTTCCCGGAATGTGTCCCATCTGACCGCGCCCGCTGTGTCCACTGCCGTGGAAAAGCCGTCTTCCCTGCATCGCTTCAGCATTTCCAGGAGAAATGCCGGCTGCAGCATCGGCTCTCCTCCGGAAAAAGTAATCCCGCCGTCGGAATCTTCGTAGAAATAACGGTCCTTGCGAAGCACCTCCATCAGGCCGTCTGCATCCCAGGCCTTTCCGTTCATGGAAAGCGCCCCGGCGGGGCAGGCCTCCGCGCAGGCTCCGCAGCCATTGCAGTTTTCCCTGTGCAGCAGATGCCCTTGTGCCGTAATCTCATGCACCTTGTTCGGACAGGCAGCAGCGCAGGCCCCGCAGTAAATGCAGGAGGTCTTTGTAAACTGCAGCACGCTTTCCATGCGCTGGGTCTCCGGATTATGGCACCAGGGACAGCGCAGGTTGCAGCCCTTTAAAAAGACGGTGGTCCGGATCCCCGGCCCATCGTCTGTGGAAAAACGCTGGATATTGCTGACAAACCCCTTCATTTTCTCTTATCTCTCGGCGATCAGCTTAAAAATCGGATTGCCCTTGGCGGAGAATTTGGCTTCATACTCCGTCATGATATTGCCCTCATTCATGGCCGCATCCGCATGCAGGTCATAGGTAATGGCTGTGATCTGCCAGCCTGCTGCCGGCAGGGTCTCCACCGAATAGTCAAACAGGCCGCGGTTGTCCGTTTTGAACTCAATGCAGCCTTCCGGCTTCAGGATCGCGTCGTACAGCTTCAGGAATACCGGTGAGGTCAGGCGCTTATTGGCGTTTTTGTCCTTCGGCCAGGGATCCGAAAAATTCAGGTAAATGCGGTCCACTTCTGCCGTCCCGAAATCCTCCTCCAGGAAGCGGGCGTCGCTTCGGATAAAGCGCAGGTTGCGTCCGGCGGGATCCGCCGGCAGGCCCTGCTCCGCCAGTTCCGCTTCATAGCGGCGCATGGCTTTGTAGAGCACCGTAGTATTGATCTCAAAGCCTACATAATTGATCTCCGGATGCAGAAAAGCATGGCGGCGGATAAACGTCCCCATGCCCATGCCGACCTCCAGAAACAGCGGCGCTGTCCTGCGGAAAACCTCTTCATTCCAGCGTCCCTTAAAGGAAGCCGGTTCCTGTATGACGAACGGATTGGACTCTACAGCCTCTTCCGCGCCCTTGATATGTCGAATTCTCATTATTTCTCTGCTCTTCTGATTCTGTTGCCCGGATGATTCCCGGTTTTATGACTCCATTAACCGGAAGTCCTTCACAGCTTTTCTGCTGCCGGAGTATCTGCCCCGTCTGCCTCTCCGGCTTCCACGTCTTCCCCGGATATTACCACAGTGCCTGCATCCGCGGGAACGGGAGCCTCAGGCGCTTTCGCCTTCTGCCCTGCTGCCTCTGCTTCAGGCTTTGCCGGCTCCACAGGCGGCACATACGCGTTCATTATGACGCTGGCCTTATACAGGTCGCCGTCAATCTCAATCTTCAGCTCTCCGCCCATCAGCGCGGTCAGGCTGCTGGCAATGCTCAGGCCCAGGCCGGAACCTTCCGTGCTTCTCGAAATGTCTCCTCTGACAAAACGTTCCGTCAGCTCTTCCGGACTGATGTTCAGCTTGTCCTGGGAAACATTCTTGATGGTGAAAATATATTTGTCATTTTCCTGCCGGACGTCCGCGTAGACACGCGTGCCTTCCATGGCATATTTGGCTGCATTGTTATACAGGTTCTCAAACACCCGCCATAAATGCCGGCCGTCAGCCAGCACCGGGGCGCTGTCCGTTTTGGCGCTCAGCTCCAGGGACAGTTTGCGCGCGGCGAATTTATCTTCGAATTCGCCTCCGGCCTGGGCTGCAAGCTCCACCATATCCAGGCGCTGCATGTCCATCCGTACGTTGCCGGAACTGGCTTTGGAAGCTTCCAGCAGGTCCTCTGTCAGGTTCTTTAAGCGGGCTGATTTCTTGTCCAGGACTTCGATGTATTCCCGGACTTTTTCATTGTCCACTTCTTCGCGCTTAATCAGGTCCACATAGTTAATGATGGACGTCAGGGGTGTGCGGATATCGTGGGAAACATTGGTGATCAGGTCTGCCTTCAGGCGTTCCGCCTTGACCTGCTCGTGAATCGACCTCTGCAGGCCGTCGGAAATACTGTTGAGATTCCTGGCCATTTCCAGCTCATTGCCCGTATATTCCTCCTCCGGAAGAATATACCCCGCGTCACCGATAGACAGCCGCTGCACCGCTTCCATCAGCTTCATCTGCTGGCGGTTGCGCCGGTAGACCAGCACAAAGGCAAAGGCATCCACTGCAGCCAGCAGGATCAGGGCCAGCCAGAACGCGACATAATAATTGCTCCATTCCATGCGGTGCGCGTAGAGCCAGATGATGCCGGCGCCGCCCAGCATATTTATCAGGGCAATTGTTCCCAGACTCTTGAAGCTGTTCCACGCTGCGCTTCCCGAACGCCTGTCCGTCAGCGCCTGGCCAATCCCCAGCATCAGGGAATTGTGCAGTATTCCGTTATTCTGGCTCCGGCGGAAGGTGGAGCGGAAAATGATGACGCAGAGCCCGTAAATAATCAGTCCCTTGCCAATCTTGCGGAAGAACACCCATTCTGTCCTGGGCACCATGGGCTCCGCCACACTGTAAAGCGAAAGCTTGAAAAGATAATACAGGATGATGGACACGGCGCCCAGCAGAAAGACCATCGCTTCATACGGCATCTTGTCCAGTGCGGTTTCCTTCGCGGCCAGTTCGCCCTTGCCCGTTCCCCGTACCACCAGTACCAGGCTGGCCAGCGCCAGCACGGCGCCTACGGCCATGGCAGCCATCCAGTGATAAACCGTCTGAATTCCTTTTGCGAAATTCCGGGAAGCTGCCTGGTACCGGTCTGCAAAGATATAAGCCGTATCAATGCCGATATTGACCAGGTCCCCGTCGATGGAAGCCAGCGGATACGTACCGTCCGCCGTCAGGATATTGGCCGGCTGCGGGGAAATATTAGTTTCCACATCAAACTCTTCGGTCACAACCAGGTATTTTCCGCTGCGCTTCAGCTCTTCCGGAGTCTTGCCGGTGTTGCGCAGCTCAAAATCATCTCCCTGGTCGCTTTCAAAGTTCATGACATAGGAGAAATTGCTCAGATCTGTGCTGTAGATCCCGTTCAGGCTGTGATATTCCGAATACGCCCTGAGAACTTCCAGGCACAGCTCCCGGATCTCCATGACGCCCTGGGAAGGCCCGGGCTCGATATGCTCGAAATAATACGGATCATAGGCCTTATAAATGACCCTGACCTCGTAGTTGTTGGCGTTGCCTGCATTGGCATTGCCCGTCAGGATTGTATGGGTATCCGAATCCATGGTATAGCCGAAGCGGCCCGCCATTTCAATGATATCCCCCAGGCTGTACTCCTCGTTCCCGCTCCTGGTGGCGGCAAGCACAACCGTCTTCTCGTTGCTGACGTTCCCGTCCTCCTCAAAGGCATTTTTCAGGACCGCAAAGCGCTTGAGGTTGCGGATATCCGCATTGACCATTTCCGAAAACTGGGAAGAATCCTCAAAGCTCTGGTCGTGAATCCAGTTGATCCCGTTTCCCTCCGTGGAATACAGGTGCATGACATACAGTCCTGCCGTAAACAGCAGGACTGAAAGGATGTGCAGAATGATAATCAGGCTTCGCTTCATTCTTATTGTTTCTCAATCTTGTAGCCGACGCCCCAGACCACCTTCAGGTAACGGGGCTCCTTGGGGTTGATTTCAATCTTTTCACGGATATGGCGGATATGGACCGCCACGGTATTGTCGGCGCCGATAGCCTCTTCATTCCAGATCTGCTGGTAAATCTCGTCAATGGAAAAGACCTTGCCGGCATTCTTGACCAGCAGCAGGAGAATGTTGTACTCAATGGGGGTCAGCTTGATCGGCTCGCCGTCCACAAATACTTCCTTGTTGTCGTCGTTGATGGTCAGCCCGCCGCATTTGAATACAGCCTGGGAGGAGTTGCCTCCGATATTGCCCAGCTGCATATATCTCCTGAGCTGCGACTTGACCCTCGCCACCAGCTCCAGCGGATTAAACGGCTTGGAAATGTAATCGTCCGCGCCGATATTGAGTCCCAGGATCTTGTCCGTATCCTCGGACTTGGCGGAGAGGATAATGATCGGCACATCCAGCTTTTCGCGGATCTTGCGGGTAGCATGGATTCCGTCCAGTCCCGGCATCATGACATCGATAATAATGAGGTCCACCTTCTGGGTCTCCAGAATCTCCAGCGCCTCCGTGCCGTCATAAGCCTTGATAACCTTATAACCTTCTACTTCCAGGTAGATGGCGGTCGCCTCTACGATTTCATGATCGTCATCACATACCAGTATTGTCTGCTGCATTCTGTCCTCCTTAACCGAAAATACGCCATGCAGTGATAAAGTTATTTCTCCACCAGTTGGAAAGAGATCTGTGTACCACGCGTCCGTTGGAAGAAGACGCGTCAATGACGGTGCCGCCGCCGGCAGCAATGCCCACGTGTCCCCGGACGACTACGATATCGCCGGCCTGGATCGCGTCAAAGCTGGATACTCTCTGGTATCTGCCGGGGTTGCGCCAGCCGCTTGAGGTCAGGTAGGACTGACCTACGCCCGCCTGGTTGAGGCACCAGTAAACAAAGCCGGAACAGTCAAAGGAGTTGGGTCCCTTGGAGCCCCATACATACGGACACCCCAGCTTGGAGGAGGCAATACCGATCAGGTTGCCCGCGGAACCGCTCACCGTGGCGCCGCCGGAACCCACCCAGGCGCTGCCGCCGGAACTGCCGCCGGAAGATCCTCCCGAACTGCCGCCGGAACTGCCGCCGGTCTGTGTACTCTGGGTCACCCTCGGCACCTCGGCCGGCTTCTTTTTGGCGTTGTCAGACAGCAGTTTGGTCATGGTCTGAATGCCTACCGTACCGTCCTGTGCCAGATTGTTCTGCTTCTGGAAAGCCTTGACCGCGGCAACGGTCAGCTCGCCGTAATAGCCCTTGGCCAGACCGCTGGCCAGGTATCCGTAGTGAATCAGGCGCTGCTGCGCTTCCTTGACCGATTCCGAGGTATCGCCCAGACGCAGGCCGAAGGGCTTGGCGTTGGGATCCTCCAGAGCTGCCCTGGTATCCGGGCCCAGATAGCCGTCCACCACCTGGTCGTTACGTGACTGGAACTCCCGGACCGCGCGTTCCGTGGCGCCGCCGAAATTACCGTCCGCTTCATCCCTGAGGTAGCCCAGGGCCACCAGGTACTGCTGGTATTTCCTGACCAGGTCGGACTGCTCGCCCAGGCCGATCAGATTGGGTTTGATCTCATCGGAATACAGCAGGGCAATGCTTTCCTTGCCCACTGCGCCGTCGACGGAAATGCCGTTGCGCTCCTGCATCTTGCGCACCGCTTCTTCGGTCTTTTCCCCGAAATCCCCGTCTCCTCGGTTGATAAGATAGCCCAGCTGGTAAAGACGTTCCTGGATCTGACGGATATCGTCGCCCACGTCTCCCTTCTGGACTTTATAATACGGTGCGTCCGCAGCAAACAGGCGGTCCCAGGTATCAATTCCGCAAATACCGTCCTGCGCCACCTTCTGCTGACGCTGGAAACGCTTGACTGCTTCCTCTGTCGCGCCGCCGTAATAGGTGGTCGGTTCATCGTTGTCCATGTATCCCAGCTGCATCAGGCGGTTCTGCAGGGCAGCCACTACGGCATGCTGCTCGCCGACCCTCAGGTAGGCAGGGGCCAGGACCGAATTGTCCTCCGCCGTCGTCACGTCTGCCAGAACCGGCAGGATGTCCCCGTCGATTTCCATCCGGATCACCGGCTCTTCGTCCACAGGATCCTCCTGCTGCAGTTCGATTACCGCTTCGGTCTCACTGCTCTCCGTCTCGCCGGATCCGCTGCCGCAGGCCCAGAGAAAGGGCACTGCAGCCAGTATCAGTATTGTTTTTGCAAATAGATTTTTCTTCATTCGACCATTGTATACCAGTACCGGTTTTTATCTTTTTCTTTTTCTTTGATTTTTTCTTAATCTTCGCTGCACGGAAAGATCCATCTCGATCTTCTGCGTGCCCGTCATATCCCTTGTTCTCTGCATGCGCTGCGCGCGCCGTCTGGCCCTGGCCTTGGCCTCCTTGTTCTCATTGACCAGCTGCAGGGAAATGACTGCGCCGCCCAGTACCAGCACGCCCAGGACCGCCATAAGCACATAACGGAAAATCCGGTTGTCCCAAAGCCTGGAGAAAAATCCCCTGACAGCACCCAGCACCTTACCGATACGGGAGGATTCTTTGCCTTCGCCGGCAGCCTCTGCTGTTTTGGATGAAATGGTTTCTGCCGTTCCGGAGGCCCCCTCCGTCCTGTCGGTTCCGGCCGCTTCGGCAGTGCTTTCCGCTCCCGCTGTTTCGCCGGCTTTGGCTTCTGCCGCTCCGCCGGCCCCGTTGGCTTCGTCAGCATTTTCCGCTGCCCCGCCTTCTTCCGAAGCCGCACCATCTTCCGCAGTCACGCCTTCGCCTTCCGCAGTCTCTTCCGCGACGGCCGTCTCAATGCCCAGAAGTTCTCCCAGCAAAGGATCCTCTTCGATCTGGGTCTCCAGATCTGTCCCCCCGCCCAGGGGCACCAGCTTCAGGCTGGCGGCGCCCACCTGCCGGTCGCCGTACGTATAAATCAGCTCCGCAAGACCGTCGGAAGTATTGTCCTGTCCGGTGCGAAGCGTTTTGCGGACCTCCACAAAGCTGCCCGCCTTGGGGATCGTGATTCTCGTATCCTGGTCGATCCCGATCGTCAGGGAATCCACCAGGGACACGCCGGCAATGCCGAAATCCTTTTCGATCACGGCATTGGTATTGTCATAATCCGTCACCTTGAGAGAGCTGAAATTGTCATATCCGAAATCCATCAGACGGTGGGTATCGTTATAATGGTTCGCGTGGGCATTCAGCACGCAGGTCACCAGGGTCATGCCGTCCCTGCGGCAGGCCGTCACCAGCGTATTGCCGGCATTCATGGTATAACCGGTCTTGCCGGCAATGGTTCCCTGGTAGAACTGGCTGGAATTGCGCTTGAGCATCATGTGCTTCGGGTAAACCGTATTCCAGGGATCATTGGCATCGGGATAGCGCCGGATCGGCGCATGGGTCCAATAGGTATGGGCTTCAATATCCAAAAAGGTCTCATTGCGGATCGCCGCCGCCATAATGAGGCACATATCATAGGCCGTAGTGTAGTGGTTTTCATCCGTCAGACCCGACGGGTTATTGAAATGCGAGCCCCGGCAGCCCAGTTCCTCCGCCTTCATATTCATCATTTTAACGAAGACGTCGCGGTTGTTCTCCCCTTCGCCCTTTAATTCGGGGTGCTTGGCTCCCACATGCTCCGCCATGGCATTGGCCACTTCGTTGGCAGACTGGAAAAGCAGGCAGTAGAGGCAGTCCATCACTGAAAGCCGGTCGCCTTCCGAGGCGCCGATGATGGTGGAGTTTTCCTCTTCGATATGCACCGCGTCATAGGAGAATGTCACCTGCTCGGACAGGTTTTCGCAGTTTTCTATGGTGATCAGGGCTGTCAGCACCTTGGTAATGGATGCCGGGTAATACGCTTCATGTGCCGATTTTTCAAACAGCACCACCCCGGAGGACGCGTCCATCAGGCAGGCGCCTTCCGAAGCTACATAACAGTCCTCCGGCCAGTTTTCCAGGGCGCTTGCAGGCATGGCAAACAATGGACACAGCATTGCCGTGGCCAGTATCAGACTGATTCCTTTCTGCAGTATGCGCCGTAAAAGCTTCTTCATCCCTTATTTACTGCCGGTTCCCCGGAGATATAAACACCAAAAGCACCGTAGCTTGCCGCCGCGGTCTTTCTGAAAGTCTTTTTATAAAAAAACGGAGCGCAGACATTTTCCGCCTGCGCCCTTCATCATACACTATTTCTGCTGATTAGTCAAAAAATACCGCAGTTTCCGGCTGCGCCCCGCGGATCAGTACAGCGGATCCACTTCCTTTTTCATGATCTGCCGTATAAACAGGATACTCATGATTGCTGAAGCGACCTCCGCAATGGGGAAGGAAAACCATACGCCGTCCAGTCCCGCCACCCTGGCAAGGATAAATGCGCTCGGAATCAGCACCACGATCTGGCGGACCAGGGACACCCAGAGGCTGAGGACACCGTGCCCCAGCGCCTGGAATACAGAGGAACACATGATGCAGTAGCCCGCTATAATAAACGGGATCGCCAGGACACGGAGTCCGTGGACACCGATCTCAGTCATATGCTCCGACGCGTTGAACAGCGAGAGCAGCTGGGCCGGCATCAGTTCAAAGATCAGGAACCCGACGGCCATAATCGACATTGCGTAAAATACCGCCAGCTTAAAGGTTTCCTTGATGCGCTCCGGTTTACGGGCGCCATAGTTATAGGCAATGATCGGCACAACGCCGTTATTCAGGCCGAAGACCGGCATGAAGATGAAGCTCTGCAGTTTGAAATAAACGCCGAAAACGGCTGCCGCCGTGCTGGAAAACCCGATGAGGATTTTGCTGACGCTGAAATTCATCACGGAACCAAGGGACTGCATCAGGATCGACGGAAGGCCTACCGCGTAAATCTGGCGGATGCAGGCCAGATCCGGTTTCAAATACTTCAGGTCGAATTTGATTTCCTTATTGATCTTCAGGTTGCTGATCAGGCCGACCGTAGCGGAACAGCACTGCCCGATCACCGTCGCCAGCGCCGCGCCCCTGGTGCCAAGGGCGGGAAAGCCCAGCAGGCCGAAAATCATAATAGGATCCAGGATAATATTAATGATCGCTCCGGTGGTCTGGGAAATCATGGAGTAGAATGTAAGGCCGGTGGACTGGAGCAGGCGCTCAAAGGTCACCTGGAAAACCAGGGTCAGGCCGAAGGTCAGGATCACGTACAGATAGTCGGATCCGTACTTCCTGATCGCGGGATCCCCGGTCATCATATTGAAATAGAAGAACGCCAGGAACTGGCCGATAAGCATGATGAGAAAAGCGTAGATAATGTTAAGCAGCACAGCATTGCCCGCTGTCACATTGACTTCCTCAAACTGCCGCTCTCCCAGCTTCCTGCTGAGGCGCGCGTTAATACCAACGCCGGTGCCTCCCACCACGGCAATAATCAGCATCTGGACGGGAAATGCCAGCGAAACCGCCGTCAGCGCCGCTTCCCCCAGCCGGGACACGAAAATAGAGTCCACGATATTGTACAGCGCCTGTACAATCATGGAAAACATTATCGGCACTGCCATGGAAACCAGCAGCCGGTTGCACGGCATAATGCCCATCTTATTCTGTTCGTTCTGCTTTGTCATTCTCCGTCGATCCCCGCATTGCCCGGTATGGCAGCAATCCATTATATTCTTCTGAATACTATATACAACGGACGATTACTATACCACATTTTTCTGACATTTCCAATTGTTTTTTGCTATACTGAGGCTGTCTCCAATGTACCGGGCAGTATACCCCGAATCATAAAAAATCATATTTTCAAAAGATATGGTAATGACGTCCAAAACCATTGAGGTCTGATAATGAACAACAAAGAACTGCTTGCATCATTTTCAAAAGAACAGCTCATTGAGCTCATCGGAATCTATTCCAAAAACTGGCTCGCCATGGACGGGGTCTGGTTCCAGTCTGTGGAACGCAAATTCGGCATGGACGAGGCCATGTTTCACGACGTGGAAATCTGGAAACGCTTCACTGTAACCGAAGCGCGGCGGATCAAAGCCTTCCTGCACCTGGAGGAGCACCCCGGCCTCGAGGGTCTTGCCACGGCGCTGCGCCTCCGCTTCTACGGCAGCATCAACGAAGATTCTGTAGAATTGATTTATGATGATCCGGAAAATGCCGGTGCTGCGGGCACTTTAATAAAAGACAGCGGGGCGAAAGCGTCCCGCCTGGTTTACACCATGGTGGACTGCCGGGTCCAGACGGCGCGCGCAAAAAAAGGGATGGAATTCCATCCCTGTAAGCCTGTAGGCGAAGTAGAATACAGCGGCTTCGCAAAGGAGATCGACGACCGCATTGTCTGCCGCTGCTTAAGCTGCTATCCGGAAATTACCGATACCGGATGCTGCTGCAAATGGGAGTTCACATATCGCGATCAGTAAATCTTTCCGCCGGGCTGGCACTGTTCCGCAACCGGCCGTTTTGGCAAAACCTTCTCACAGGCCCGGGCAATCCGCAGCAGTTCCCTGTCCCCCATCAGTTCCCCTACCAGGGTAATGCCAACGGGGCCGGTTTGTTTGCTGAAGCCTGCGGGGATCGTTATCGTGGGATTCCCTGCTGTCGCCGCAATTCCCTGGGCGTCCAGTCCGGGAAGGATCAGCGCATCCAGCCCGTATTTCTCCATGGCGCCCCATACGCCCCGTTCCCCGCAGATTTCCAGGTCATTCATCCTGGATTTAACGAACGTCATTTCCTGCAGCGGAAGATCGCCCAGGGCTTCTACCTTTTCCAGATAGGACTGGCCGAGGGGAATGTTTTCCGGGTGCGCTTCATTCCAGGCAAGCAACTCCTTTAAGCTGTGGAAAGGAAGGTCCTTCTGCCGCGCAAGATACTCATCGAAACGCACCTTGAAGGCTCTGTTCATCACTTCCCAGTCCATCCGTTCCGGATGTTTCTCAGGCGCCGACAGAATCTGCGCCGGCAGGAAGTCCTGTACCTCTATGATCTCCGCGCCTGCCTGCGCCAGCATTTTCAGTGCTTTCTCCGTCAGGTCCGCCGCTGTCATATTCTTTGCTGTCAGATCCGGCGCTGCCGGTTTCGTTGCTGTCAGCTCCGCCGCTACCGGGCTTTTTTTATTTCCTTCTTCCGCCAGATCACTCAGTCCGCCCATGCCATCATAGTAGGCTTCCCTGACAATGCCGAGCCTGCATCCCTTAAGAGACGCCTCTTCCAGGCCGTCCAGGAAACTCCCTTCCGCAAATATCTCTGCCCGGACAGTATCCGGATCCTTCTCATCCCTTGCAATGATAACGTCCGCAATGCGCGCGGCGTCCTCCACGGTCCTTGTGATCGGCCCCGCGGCGTCCTGGCACATCATAATCGGCAGGATACCCGTCCGGCTGGTGAGCCCCACCGTCGGCTTATAGCCCACTACGCCGTTTACATAGGCAGGTTCAAAAATCGATCCGGCCGTTTCTGTCCCGATCGCTGCGGCAGTCATATCAGCCGCCACAGATACGGCGCTGCCTCCCGAAGATCCCCCGGGAATGATATGACCCTCTTCGCCTTTCCCGATCCAGACATACCCCGGTGCATCCTGCCGCGGGCCGCCCCCGTGTTCCGGACCGCGTGCCTGTGTCTCCTTATTTTCACAGGCAGCCCTGAAGGAAAACGGATTCCTCGGGGAGCCGCCCAGCAGGCTGCTGTAGCCATTTGGCGCCCCCAGGGCGTTGTAGCCGTAAAATTCCGTACAGTAGTTTTTCCCGAGAATAATGGCGCCGGCTTCCCGCAGTCTTTTTACGATAAATGCATCCTCTTCCGCCCGGTGATTCCGCATCGCCGCGGAGCTGCAGGTCGTACGGGTTTTGTCTCCCGTATCGATGGAGTCCTTTAGGAGAATGGGAATGCCGTGCAGCGGCCCCCTGCATTTGCCGGTCTTCCGCTCCCAGTCCCGCTCCCTGGCGATTTGGAAAGCATCCGGGTTCAGCTCCCGGACCGCGTGAAGCTGCGGCCCCTCCGGATCATTGTCCAGTGCCGCGATCCTCTCCGTATATGCCCAGACCAGCTCCTCGGAAGTAAGCGTTCCGGCCTCCAGCATTTCCAGCAGCTCCCCGATTGATCTCTGCGATATCTCTTTATTGTAAAAATGCCAGGTCATCATTGCCCGCCTTTCAAAAAGCCCGGCACGTCGGAAGACATGCCGGGCAGAAACGATTACTGATTACTTGCGGATTTCCACATCTTTATCCGGCTCAGTCATATAGAACAGCTGGAAGTTGGGGTCCACCGTGCCCTTGCCCAGGAAACGCGCCTCGTAGTCCTTGACAAGCGCGGAGAACTTGGGCGAAAGCAGCAGCAGGGCCAGAACGTTCCACAACAGCGGGAACCAGATGATAACGTTGACGAATTCCCAGTACAGGTTGAAGTCGGAACCGGTATAGGTCAGGGTTGCCATAATGAACAGATCCGGTACACAGAACACGATCTTGAAGAGCGTGGAAAGAGGCTTCTTCAGACCGGGATGATTCCGGAGCATGAACATCAGCGCTTCATTGTAATACCACAGCGCCGTAGAAGCGGTGGTGAAGCCGAAGAGCAGGATGGCCAGGCAGATCAGGATCTTGCCGAAAGCACCGAATTCCTGGGTGAATACGGAAATTGCCAGGGTCATGGATGTTTCGCCGTTGCACCAAAGACCGGAAAGAATACATGCAAAACCGGTGATGGAGCAGATAATGATGGTATCGATGAATACTTCTGCAGCGCCCCAGAGGCCGGCCTTGACCGGATGAGGGGTATTGGTACGCGCATAGACCATAGGTGCGGTACCGAGGCCGGCGTCGTTGGAACCGACCGCACGGGCCACGCCGGTACGTACGACTGTTGCCAGCGTTGCACCGACGAAGCCGCCGGTAGCTGCCTGTCCGGTAAACGCGCCCTTGAAAATCAGACCGAATGCTGCCGGAACCTGGCCGATGTGCTTAATAATGATAATGATGCCGCAGAGGATGTACAGGCAGCACATCCAGGGAACCAGCTTGCCCAGGATCTTCAGCAGTCTGGGAAGGCCGTTCCATACGGAATAGATAACGCAGGCACAGAATACAATGGTGGTAGCCATCATCGGAATGCCGAAGGATGCCTGCAGCGTCTCAGCAACAGGGGATGCCTGGGAGCCGGACAGGAACATGCAGAAGAATGCAAATGCAAACAGTCCCGCAATGATGAAACCGACCTTCCAGCCCTTGTCCATGCCGATACCTTCATAGATATAGTGGCAGGGACCGCCTTCGTATTCCCCGTCTTCATTCTTCTTACGGTAGTAGGATGCCAGTGTACCTTCCGCGAACTTAACAGTCATTGCAAAGAAGGCCCAGATCCACATCCAGAGCAGTGCGCCCGGTCCGCCGACTGCAATGGCAGCCGCCACGCCGGAGATATTGCCGGAGCCTACGCAGTTGCCCAGTGCCACGCAGAGTGCTTCAAAAGCGGAAACGCTTCGTCCCTCATTATCTTTTTTACGGGATTCTTCACTGGTCAGTTTGCCCACAGTATTACGCATAATGTGGCCGAAACGGCGGATAACAAAGCCATGGGAAGACAGTACCAGGATAATGCCGATACCGATCAGCCCGTACAGATACGGTGCGCCCCACAGAAATCCGTCAATGGTTGACATAATTTCATATAAGCTCATATTTTCCTCCTTCTTTGTGTTTTTGTCCGGCGGCTGCGGATCCATGAAACGGCCTGTGAGGACGGTACTTCTCCCGGCTTGTCCGTGGCGTACCGTTTCCGTCCCGCCCATGGCGCACACATTCCGTCAAACTTCACAAATTATAGTGTTGTATATGGCTCCTATTATATCACTTTTGACGGTGTTTTGTGAAAATTTCATAAATTTTCTGAAGTAAATTAAAAATGCGGCAGAGATATGTCATTAAAACATTTCTCTGCCGCATCGCCGTCGCTATGCCCCCTGGGGGGATGCTTTTCAGCAAATCTTCCCGCCGCCGATCAGATAGCCTTTTTCATCGTAAAATACCGCCGACTGACCGGGCGTTGCCGCCCGCACCGGCTTTTCAAAACGGATGCGCAGTACGCCCGGAGCCGCAGCGTTGTCTGCCGCCCCGGCAGCCTGATTTCCGGGATTTCCGGGATTATGTTCATTTCCGGGATTCCCCGCCGGCGTTTCGGGCACCGTCATTTCCAGGAGCGCCCGCTCGCCTTTATGATGATACCGGATCCTCACACTGGCGGGAAGCGTCTGCCCTGCTTCCAGTCCCGGAATGCTCATCCAGTGGAGCTCGTCACAGAAAATCTCCGCAGAGTAAAGGGATTCCTCCGGCGCCAGCACGACCCGGTTGTTTACTGCATCAATTTCTTTTACATACGCGGGATGTCCCAGGGCAATGCCCAGCCCTTTGCGCTGCCCTACGGTATAATGAATGATGCCCTTATGTCCGCCGAGCACCCTTCCCTCCTCATCCACAAAGTCTCCCGGGCCCGGAAGCGGCAGGCCGGCTTTCGCGGACTCCTCCGCAATGTATTCCGCATAGCTTCCTTCTGTCACAAAACAGATTTCCTGGGAATCCGCCTTGTCTGCAGAAGGAATGCCCGCTCCTTTCGCAATGGCCCTGACCTCGTCCTTGGTATAGGGGCCAAGGGGCATGATCGTCCTGGCCAGCTGCTCCTGCGTCAGTTCATAGAGCATATACGTCTGGTCCTTCTGCGCGGAAGCCGCCTGCCGGACCGAATATCGGCCGTTTGGCAGCTGCTCCGTAAACGCATAATGTCCGGTAGCCACATATTCCGCGCCATACATTTCCGCGGCCTTCAGCAGTCCTTCCCACTTCATGACCCGGTTGCAGTCCACACAGGGATTGGGCGTGCGGCCCCTCAGATATTCCCGTACAAAAGGCTCCGTTACACATTTCCGGAACGTCCCCGAACAGTCAACAACAGCATAGGGAATCCCCAGGATTTCCGCGTTTTCCCTGGCCGCGTCGATCTCACAGCAGCGGCTGTCTATCTGCGCTGTTCCGTATGAACTTGTCCATGTCCGCAGTGTGACGCCCATCACCTCGTACCCCTGCTCCTTCAGCAGATATGCGGTGACGGCGCTGTCCACGCCTCCGGAAAGACCTCCAACCCCCTTGCTCATTTCATTCTCCTGTATACCTGTATTTGGTGTATGCTTGTATTTACTTTATGTATTTACTTTATGTATTTACTTTATGCATGTACTTGGTGCATGCATGTACTTGCTGTATGCCCATGTCCGCGCTATGCATATATTTGCTGTATGCCCGTACTTTCGATACAATCTGTTTTTCATTGTATCATTGAAAAACAGGGCCGTCAAAAACATCTGATCTGAGGCGGAACCGTATGCCGGCGGCAAACGACATTTCCCCGGAATATTACTCCGGTGTAGTATCCCCCCCAAAAAAGAAATGCAGATAAAAAGCAGGCCGAAAGGTGTACTTTCCCACCGTTTCGGCCTGTGTTTCATTGATTATAAAGATTTCAATGATTATAAAGTTTTTGCTGATTACTAAGATTTCACTG
>JAEEGL014101694.1_pt1 | contig 26166 bp, 20 predicted proteins | sample 9134231 | NCBI WGS metagenome assembly JAEEGL01 (sample SAMN16246548, study PRJNA631951) | gut metagenome | biome: gut microbiome; feature: rumen; material: fiber-attached | host: Bos | place: Iran: Karaj | collected 2018-10
CCGAACGACCATACGGCTCTGCTCCAGAAGGCCTTCGATTCGATGAGCAGGTTTTACGTAACCGACGAGGGCTATAAAATCTCGGAAATTACAATAACAAAACCGGTAAGCGTGACGGGCCTCGGAACACACCGCGTGCCGATCAACGCAAAAACCGGGGTGAATACGCTGTTCACGGTCCGTTCGTCCGACGTGTCGTTCGAAAATCTTCGGATAGACATGTCCGGGGCGGGCGGTAACGGCATCTGCTTTTATTTCGACACGTCGGAGGAGGACTACCGTAATTTCGGCGCGACCGATATTTTTGTCGACGGGGCATATACAGCTTTTGCCGACGCCGACGGGGAAGGAACGCTTGACGGACTGTCGCTGTCAGGGATCACCATGAACAACGCCCGCGGCACACAGCTTTTGATCAGGGACGTCAGCGGTCTGAAGCTCATAGATTTCGCGGTGCTCCGCCGCCACGGCGCGGGAGTGTCATGCAACATGCCCGGAGTCGTCATCGAAAACGCCGAAAACATGTATATAGAGCATCTGGACGTGAACGGCGACTGGGCGGACGAAGGAACGGACGGGCACGGAGCCGTGTTCCGCAACTGCAAAAACGGAGCCCTGAAGACCGTAATAATGGAATACGTATGCGGCTCGGGAGTAATAATTGAAAACTGCTCGGATCTCGATATCGAGAACCTGCAGGCCTATACCATAAAAAACGTCGGAATATACATCGACGGACTGAAGGATTCGGCAGCGACCGTCGTCAGGGTAACAAACGGAGGAGAGGCCGATCAGGTGAGCAAAAGGGAAAACTACGTTCTGAAAAACTGCACGAACGTCATGTTCGACTCGGTGATCTCTAACTTCGCGTACGGCGAAGGCATGGTAATCGAAAAATGCAGAGACCTGACCGTAAACAGCTTTATTTACTCCGAGGTGCGCGAAAGCCTTGACGCGTTCGCGCTGCTGGACGGCGGAGAAAACCAAAACGTAGTGATCAACGGCTTTGCCGATCAGTCGGCTTCGTCACTCAGAAAAGACAGAAGCGTTTCGCTGACCGGCGACGGGATAACCGTGAATTCCGCTTTGCTGGCAAAGTCAAAATACCGGGAACAGATTACCGGCGACCGGAACGGAGGTTCGGAATAATGAAAAAAATACTGTTCGCCGCTTTCTGCATTCTTTTGATATCTTTGATTGCGGCGTGCTCGGGCGGGGGAAATGAAATGACAAACACGGAAACAGGATATATTCGCATAGCGCCGCCGGAAGACGGCGGGGACTGCGCGGAATACGTCGGCAGACAGATCACCGCCGACTGCAAAAGAGTCGTTCTTGAGGCCGGAACATTCAGCGTGGACGGCAGTCTCGTCATCGACTGCGACGTCGAGATAAGCGCCGGAACGAAGATAAACGTTTCGGAAAGCGGCAGCTTAACGGTAAACGGGGACTTCTTCGCCGGAAAGAGAAAAATATTCTCCGGCGACGGGGAAATAAGACTGAACATGCCGGAAACGTACGGCTACGTCGACTGGTTCTTAAATACGGTCCGCGAGAACCCGAACGACCATACGGCTCTGCTCCAGAAGGCCTTCGATTCGATGAGCAGGTTTTACGTAACCGACGAAGGCTATAAAATCTCGGAAATTACAATAACAAAACCGGTAAGCGTGACGGGCCTCGGAACACACCGCGTGCCGATCAACGCGAAAACCGGGGTGAATACGCTGTTCACGGTCCGTTCGTCCGACGTTTCGTTTGAGAACTTCCTGATAAGGATGGCCTCGGCAAACGAAAACAATATCTGCTTCCTTTTCGACACGTCCGCTGACAGTTACGAGAATTTCAGCGCGAAGGACGTGTACATCGACAGCGCGTACGCATCGTTTAAAGACGCCGACGGAGACGGAACGTACAGAAAAGTGTATCTGTCGGGCATAACAATGCAGACGTCAAAAGACACGCAGCTTGTCACTCGCGACGTGAACGACCTGACTCTTATCGATTTCGCGGTGCTCCGCCGCCACGGCGCGGGGGTTTCCTGCAACATGCCGGGCGTCATAATAGAGAACGCGGACGGCGTCAGGATGGAGCATCTGGACGTTAACGGAGACTGGACCGACACGGGCACGGACGGGCACGGACTTATAATGCGCAACTGCAGAAACGTGACCATGAGGAAGATACTCATGGAATACATCTGCGGCACCGGCTTTATTTTCGAGAACTGCTCGGGCTTCGATCTTGAAAACATACAGACGTACACGTTCAAAAACGTCGGTCTGTACATCGACGGGCTGAAGGATTCGACGATAAGAATAGTAAAAATGACCAACGGCAACAGCGTAGGTCAGGACGACGACGCGAGCAAGAAGGAGAACTACATTATCAGAAACTGCGAAAACGTTGTCTTTGATTCGGTAATATCGAATTCCGCCAACAACACCGGCATTGTGATCGGCGGATGCAGGAACATGACAATAAACGGTTTTATGTATTCCGACGTGCGCAATAACCTCGACGCGTTCGTTCTTCTGGACGAAGGCGGAAACGAAAACGTCGTCATAAACGGGTTTACCGACAAATCCAACGTTTCGAAGAGAAAGGGAAAGAGCTACTCGCTGACCGGGAACGGGATAACCATAAAATCCGCGCTGCTCGCAATGTCGAAATATTACGAGATCATAACCGAAGGAGGACAGGGATAATGAATATTCTTCTTATAGGCAACAGCTATTCGTTCGATCTGAGCAGACATATCGTTCAGATGCTCGAAAGCGCCGGGGAGCATGATTTTCTCATCGCCGGCGCCTACCGCGGCGACTCGTCGTTTTCGATCCAGTACGAGCTGGGGAAAAGCGGGGGAAACGAGTTCGGCTTTAATCACATGTCCGGGCATGAAATGGTCTGCGATTTCAGCGATATGAAAAGCCTTGAATATATAGTGAAAAGCGGTACGTGGGACGTTGTGACTTTTCAGCAGAGATCGTTCTGCGCCGGACACGAAAGATACGACGATTTCGAAAAGATACGCGACCTTGTCTTCGGGTGGTGCTCAAACAGGCCGGAAACCGGACTTATCATCCCGTGGGCGTACGCGGTGAACTGCACGCACGAAGAGTTTAAGCGCTTCGGCTCGGATCAGACTGATATGTACGGGAAGATCACGGAGGACGCGGAGGAGTTTCTTGCCGAACACGGAAAAGAAATCGACGTCGTAGTGCCGGTCGGGAATGTCATACAGAAAGCAAGAGAGGTTTTCCCGGAGCCGTGCGACTACTCGCGCGACGGAGTTCACCTGAACGGGAACGGCATGTTCGCCGGCACCTGCACGGTGCTGAAATATCTGTTCGGCGTCGATCCGTCGGACATTTCTTACATACCTGAGGGCATGACCGTTCCGGCGGAGCAGCTCAGAAGTCTTATATAATGCATTTTTTACAGCCGGGAGCGGAATGCCCCCGGTTTTTTAATGTCTTCTTTCTTGAAAGAAAGGAGGCAAAGAACTTTTGTAAAACGGGATGCGCATATTTTAAAGTCTGCACTTCCTGAAAAAGTATGTGCGAAGCTGTCCAGAAGTTTTTGCCCCGCTTTTTTCAAAAAGCGGGAAAAGATAGAAAACTGTTTTATTCCGGAGGAGGGGAAACACTTCGGCGTCAAAAGCGCAGCTTTTGATTGAGCAAAGCGAGACGGGAGATCTGGATTCCCCCGCCTCCGGAAACAATCAAATTCTAAATTGTATCGTTTAAATGATTATATGTCAAAATCTATTATAAAGGTTTTTTCCGCCTTTCTCCCACCAGCAGGAGAAAGGCTCCGAAAGAGGTGCCGCCAAGAACCCCTTCTTGCGATGCGCGGTTCTTGGAACTCCGGCACGCCACCTACAGAACGTTTATTTGAGCAGAACGTGAGAAGACAGATTTTATAGTTTGTACTCACTAACGCAAGTATGAGCGTAGCCGAAAAAAACCGCCGGGGGACCGGCGGTAAAATATCGTTATAGATTATTTTTTACTTTTTCTTTTTCGTGCCGAGCACGATGCCGATCACGGCAGCGACCACAACAGCGGCTGCGGCGGCAATGCCTATGATGAGGCCGGTGTTGGTTCCGGAATCCTTTCCGTCAGCTTCTTCGGTCGTCGAGGGAGCCTGAGTGTCCTTGTCCGTGGAGACGAGGAGGGGAGGCTCGGTGCCTGCTTCGGAAGTGTCAGGAACAACGGGCGTGCTCTCGCCGGAAACCGACAGGAACAGATTGTCGATCCTTACGTCCAGATCGGCGGAAACGGCGATCTCAAGATAGAAGTACGCTCTGTCCGCGTCCTCGTATCCCTCGACGGTCGTCAGGTCGATAATGTGCTCGCCGGGAGTGACCTCGAACGGAACGACTTTGGAAGCGTCCCATCCGAAAGAGTATCCGAGCGCTATGCGGATAAGCCCCGGCGCGCCTTCCTCGGGTATCGTGTAGTGCAGATATTTGTATTGCGCGACAACCTCCTTCGCGTCCGCCCAGATGCTGTGCGCGTCACCGCCCTCGCTTATGACGGTGATTCCGTTTACGCTGTTGTCAAGCTCGGCGGTTACAAAACTGCCGTCTTTGTAGCCGGGTTCAACGTACATGACTCCGTCAACATACTTGACGCCGCCCTGAGCGAAGTCGGCGGAGAAGAAAATCTTGCCGTCAACGCCGATCTCGGGAGCCGGCTCGTCAGTGCCGGCGGGTTCCGTGGATTCCTGCGGCGGCTCGGTAACCGTGGCGGGGTCAATGACGGGATCGCCTTCTGCTCCGTAATTGGAAAGATAGAAGTTGTTTATGCTTGCCGTTCCGGCTCCGTTTTCGGAGGTGCAGTAGGGAACGACGTAATACCATCCGAGGGTGTAGTCGTATCCGTGCTCCTCCATTTCACGGATCAGGTTGACGACGTGGTCGCCGGGAGTGAGATCAAGCTCTATCTCCGGCCAGTATTCCCAGCAGTTGGTGATGGTGAACTGATAAAGGGCATCGTTGTTCTCCGGAATGGTGTAATGGAGATACGGGTATTTTTTCGCCGTCGGCTCCTTGAAGGCCCACAGGCAGCGCCCGGTAGGGTCTCCGCCGTCGAGGTGGAAGGAAACGCCGTTTTCGCTGTTTTCGTCAAACACGAAGTTGTTGTGCTTGACGTAGTATCCCGGACCCTCGGCGTCGTTGAAGTTGGGGTCCTGGGTGTTGATGAAGTAGAACCTTGTCTCTTCAATCTCATCAGCGGAAGAGATAAGCATTGCGGCAAGCACTATTCCGGCGATAATGCAGAGAGTAAGGATCACAGAGAGTAATTTTTTCATATTTTCTCCTTCTGATTTTTTTCGCCGCACTGCCGCGGCGTCGTTCAATACAATATTATACATTGATTTTTGTCGAAAGTCAATATGAAAAAAAAAAAAAACGAAAATCTGAAATTTTTTCCCATAAACGTATTGACAAATCGGGCAAGATGGGGTATAATTTTATCCGGTTGCAATATTGATCCGTATTAACGACACATAAAGGAGGAATGATAGAACATGAAAAAAAATGCATTGCTGCTGGCGGCCATAGCGATAATCGCCGTTATCGCGGGCTGCGTAGGCGAAAAGCCGGACAACGGGAAAAACACGCGCGGGACGGCGGATACCGCGGAAACCGAGGAGCCGAGAAAGTACGCCGATTACCTTCCGGACGTGAAGTACGACGGGTACGAGTTCCTTTTCTATTCCTGGGACATCGAGGGCTGGAGAAAATACGAGGATATTTTCGTGGAGGACTCCGGCACGGACCCGATCAGCAGAAACGTTTTCAACCGCAACTCGAGGATCGAGGACAAGTACGAAGTATCCATCCGGTACAAGGCCGAGGATTATAACCGTTATTTCATAAACGTACAGAGGCTTACCTCGTCGGGCGATTATTACGCCGACATCGACCTTTCGATGGGTCTAAGCGCCGGACTGCTTATGCGGCAGGAGTGCTTCTACAACCTTTACGACGTGCCGTATCTGAAATTCGACATGCCGTGGTGGGATCACGACTGCGTGGACTCGCTTTCGATAAACGGATATCTCCCGTTCGGCTCGACCGCCGTCACGCTGATAGAGAAAGCAGGAGCCTACTGCGTGTTCTACAACCTCGGACTTGCGAACGACCTTTCCATTACCGACAACCTGTATCAGGCTGTGCTGAACGGCGAGTGGGTGCAGGACAAAATAAAGGCAATGGGCAAAATAGCGTCCAAGGATATGGACGGCGATACCAAGATAAACAACTTCGACGTCGACAGATGGGGAATAGTCGGAAACGACTCGGGCGTCACGGCCCTGTTCAGCGGAAGCGACTGCCGCTTTGTGGATAAGGATGAATCCGGCGCGCTTTACGCCTCCTTTGACACTCCGCGCAACATCGACGTGATCAAGAGCTTTCTTGAAAACATCCTCTTTGATACCGACCTGTACTTCAACGGGAGCTACACCGACGGTGCAAACATCGTTGATATGTTCAAGGACGACAGGGCGCTGTTCCTGCTTCACACGCTCAGCAGCGGCGAAAACCTCAGACAAATGACGTCCGACTATGCAATTCTTCCCGTTCCGAAATACAACGAAGAGCAGAAGAACTACGGCTGCGCGCCCAACGTGTTCGACAATTTCCTGACGTCCATTCCGATAACGCTCAACGCTGAGCAGTGCGAACGCTCGGCCGTCATACTGGAGGCGCTTGCGGCCGAATCGCTCTATACCGTGATTCCGGCATTCTACGAGCAGGTGCTTGACGAGAAGATTGCCCGCGACGACGAGTCCAAGAAGATGATAGAGATCATAACCAACTCCCACGTGTGGGACGTCGGCGAGTTCTACGGGCTCGGAGCCTTCCCGGACCACTTCCGCGGAATCACCGGCAAGTCCGTCGGCACCACGGGCATCCAGCAGACGTCCGACATCGTGTCCTTCTACGCTACCTACGGTCCCACTATGATAGCAGACCTTGAGGGACTTATAGAGAGGGCGGAGCAGCTTAAGGAAAACGCCGAAAGTTAACGCGCCTGACGTTACGGCGGAGACGATTAAAAGATAAAATAACTTGTTCTAAAGCCGGGAGCGGAACGCCCCGGCTTTATTGTTCGCATATTACATTACCGTTTTTAGTGGGCGTGGCACATGCTCCGGCATTTATCCAAACAAACGGTTGTTTGAGCGCAGCCGGCCGGGCCGCCGGCAGCGGCAAAAAGTGAGTGGTACATGCTCCGGAATTTATCCAAACAAACGGTTGTTTGAGCGCAGCCGCCAAAAAGTTCTTGCAAGGCTTCTTACAAGAAGCCGCAAATAACCGTTCCCCCTTTACAAGCGTAAAAAAATGTGGTATAATATTATGAATATTTTTTACTTCAGGAGAATTTGTCATGAAAAAGATACCGAAAAGATGCGACGTCCCGGTTGAGAACACCTGGGCGACGACCGATATATTCGAGAGCGACGAAAAATGGGAGGAGGCGTTCGCGAAAGCCGGAAAATACGCAGAGGAAATTCTGTCCTACAAAGGCAGGATCTCCGAATCGCCGTCCGCTCTGCTCGATTACCTCCGCATGGGCGACAGGCTTGAGCTTGAGCTTTCCGCGCTCTATCTTTACGCTCATCTGAACAGCGACGTTGATACGTCTGATTCGAAATACAAATCCATGCTCGGACGCGCCGGGACCCTGCTTGCCTCCATAAGCGCCGCAGACGCCTTCGCCACGCCGGAGATACTGTCGGTAAGCGACGAGAAATTCGACCTTTTTTACACGGAATGTCCCGAACTTGAACACTACAGACTTGCCCTTGACAGGATCCGCCGCCGCAGAGCGCACACCCTTTCAGAAAAAGAGGAGAAGCTCCTTGCCGGAATATCCGAATTTACCGGCTCTCCGAGCAAAACAAGCTCGTCGTTCAGAAACGCCGATCTGAAATTTCCCGACGTGACCGACGGAGAGGGAAACGTCCGTCAGCTTACGCAGGGTTCGTACATCCCTATGATGCAGTCGCAGGACAGGGTGCTTCGCAAAAACGCGTTTGAAGCTCTTTATACGACCTTCGGAGCGTTCCGCAACACCTCCGCCGATTTCCTCGACAGCCAGTTCAGGCAGCTGAAATTCTTTGCTCGCGCCCGCAACTTCGGCTCGTCGCTCGAGGCGTCGCTTTTCAGAAACGAGGTGCCGGTCGAAGTGTATCACAATCTTATAGACACCGTGCACGCGAACATGGACAAAATGCACAGATACATGAAAATCCGCAAAAAGCTCATGGGGCTTGACGAGATACACATGTACGACATTTATCCGACCATAGTTGCCGACGCCGAGGAGAAGATCACGTTCGATGAGGCGAAGGAGACTGTGCTGAAGGCTCTCGCTCCGCTCGGAAAGGATTACGTCGACGTCGTGCGCGAGGCCTTCGGGAAACGCTGGCTCGACGTGTACGAAAACGAGGGCAAGCGCGGCGGGGCGTACTCGTCCGGCGCAAGACCGCATCCCTACGTACTGCTGAACTACGAGGATTCGCTTGACAGCATGTTCACGCTGATACACGAGATGGGACACGCCATGCACTCTTACCTGTCGAAGAAAAACCAGCCCGTCTGCTATTCCGATTACGTCATATTCGTGGCGGAGGTCGCGTCGACATGCAACGAATCGCTGCTTATGAACTACCTCCTGTCCCGTACGGACGACAGCAAGAAGAAGGCATATCTGATAAACTATTTCCTCGAGCAGTTCCGCACGACGCTTTACCGCCAGACGATGTTTGCTGAATTCGAGCTGAAAGCCAACCGCATAGTCGAGGAGGGCGGCACTCTAACCGCCGACGAGCTCTGCCGCATTTACCGCGAACTCAACGGACAGTATTACGGGGACGAGACCGTGATCGATCCGGGAATCGACATGGAATGGGCGCGCATTCCGCATTTCTTCATGAACTACTACGTGTTCCAGTACGCGACGGGCTTTTCGGCCGCCATGGCGCTGTCGGCGAGAATACTGCGCGAGGGGCAGACCGCCGTCGACGATTATCTCGGATTCCTTTCGGGCGGATGTTCCAAGACCCCGATAGAGCTGCTGAAGGGCGCGGGAGTCGACATGACCACGCCTGCTCCCGTTCAGGAGGCGCTCGACACTTTCGGCAGGCTGCTTGACGAATTTGAAGCGATAATGGAGTAATCTTTTAATGTACAGAAAACTTTTCTCTCACGTGAGGGAATACGCAAAATACTCGTGGATAACCGTCCTGCTGATCGTTGTTGAGGCGGCTCTCGAGGCCGCCATGCCGTTCATCACGGCGGAGATGATAAACACGCTCCAGAGCGACACGGGGACCATGGGCGACATTTTCCGCACGGGCGCCGTGCTTGTGAGCATGGCGGTCGCGTCGCTTGCGTGCGGAGCGCTCGCGGCCTTTACTGCCGCGCGCGCGTCCACCGGTTTTGTCAGAAACCTGCGTCACGACATGTTCGTGAAGATACAGTCGTTTTCCTTCGAGAACATCGACCGTTTTTCGTCTTCTTCGCTTGTGACGAGACTGACGACCGACCTGTTCTACATCAGGATGTCTTATATGATGATCATCCGGCTGGCGATCCGTGCTCCGCTGCTGCTCACGTTCGCAATAGTGATGGCGTTTATAATGGGAGGGAAAATGGCGTTTTCGTTCGTCGTGCTCGTTCCCGTGCTGGCCTTTTCGCTCATAATGATAGCGAAGTTCGCCATGCCCGCCTTCCACGCCGTGTTCAAAAAATACGACAGGATGAACGAGGCCATAGAGGAGAACGTAGAGGCCATGCGGGTGGTCAAGGGCTTTGCCCGCGAGGAGTACGAACAGAAAAAGTTCGGACGCGCCTCCGACGAGATAGCAAGGGAGTTTACGAAGGCCGAGCGCATAGTTGCGCTTGAATCCCCTATTTTCCAGCTCTGCATATATTCAAACATGATTTTTGTGCTTCTCATGGGGTCGAAGCTCATAATCTCGACCGGGGGAACGGCGCTGAATCTCGGACATATATCCGGGCTCCTCACCTACGGCATGCAGGTGCTCATGCAGCTGCTGATGCTCTCGATGATCTACGTGACGTTGACCATCTCGGCCGAGTCCTTCCGCCGGGTCTCCGAGGTCCTTGACGAGGAGTCGACGCTGAAAAATCCCGAAAACCCCGTAACCGAGGTCAGGGACGGATCGGTGGACTTCTGCCACGTGTCGTTTAAATACTCGAAGGACGCCGAGAGAAACGCGCTCGAGGACGCGGATCTTCACATAAGGTCGGGCATGACCGTCGGCATCCTGGGAGGCACCGGCTCGGCAAAATCAACGCTTGTCCAGCTTATCCCGCGTCTGTATGACGTGACGGAGGGCCAGGTGCTTGTCGGCGGGGTCGACGTGCGCGACTACGACATGGAGGTCCTGCGCGAAAACGTGGCGATGGTGCTGCAGAAAAATCTGCTGTTCTCCGGTACAGTCAGGGACAACATAAAGTGGGGCAATCCGGACGCGACCGACGAAGAGGTTGCGGAGGCGTGCAGAATGGCCTGCGCCGACGAGTTTATTACGGCGCACGCCGAGGGATACGACAGAAAGATAGAGCAGGGTGGCACGAACGTCTCCGGCGGCCAGAAGCAGCGTCTGTGCATCGCGCGCGCGCTGCTGCGCAAACCGAAAATTCTCATTCTCGACGACAGCACGTCAGCGGTTGACATGAAAACAGACGCGAAGATCAGGGCGGCATTCCGCAGCTATATCCCCGAGACGACAAAGATCATCATCGCCCAGCGCGTAGCCTCGGTTCAGGACGCGGACCTTATCGTCGTGATGGACAACGGAAAGATAGTCGCGACCGGGACCCACGGGCAGCTGCTGGAAAGCAACGGGATATATCGCGAGACATTCCTGCAGCAGACGGGAGGCAACCGGGATGAATAAGGAAAAGCAGAACAAAATAGACGTGCGGGTAATAGGCAGAATAATAAAGCTTCTGTTCAGACTGTATCCGGCACGCTGCGCCGCCGCGTGCGCGATGACCGTTTTTTCGTCGGTCGTCTCGTCGATCCCGGCGATATTCAATCAGAAGATTCTGGCGGTCGCCGACGATTATCTCAAACGCGGCGACACCGGCTGGTCGTCCGCCTCGGAGAAGATAATACCGCATATAATTGTCCTCATACTCCTCTATCTCATGAGCATAACCGCGATAGTCGTGTACAGGCAGCTCATGGTTATGATAGCGCAGGGATTTCTCAACAACGTGAGAAAGACCATGTTCAACAACATGCAGAAGGCGCCGATCAACTATTTCGACACGCACAAACACGGCGACATAATGTCGTACTTTACAAACGACACGGATACCATGCGCGAGCTTGTCGCCGAGACTATTCCGGCGGTGCTCAGCTCGTCGGTCATAGTGCTGACCGTTTTCGGGGTAATGATATGGTATTCTCTGTGGATGACCGCCGTGGTGGTGCTGGGGACCGTCATCATGATCCTTGTGTCAAAGAAGATCGGAGGAAAATCCGCTGGCTACTTTGTGAAGGTTCAGGAATCGTACGGCAGGGCAGAGGGCTATATCCAGGAGGCAATGAACGGGACCAAGGTCGTCAAGGTCTTCAACCACGAGCGGAAAAGTATCGAGGAGTTTGACGTTTTCAACGACGAGCTTTACGAGAGCGCCGCCGGCGCGAACGCCTACGCGAACATGCTCGGGCCTATCATCATGAACATAGGCAACGTGCTTTACGTTGTCGGCGCGACCGTCGGAGGACTGTTTCTTCTGACGGGGCTTCCCAACTTTTCACTGTACGGCCTGATAACCGCGGGCAGTATAACCGGTGTTGCGTTTACTATCGACATTGTCGTGCCGTTCCTCAACATGATGAAGCAGTTCACCGGCAACGTCAACCAGATAGCCCAGCAGGTAAACAGCATAGCCATCGCCATGGCCGGCGCGAAGCGGGTTTTTGCCATGATGGACATAGAGCCGGAGGCGGACGGCGGCTACGTCACGCTTGTGAACGCGGTGACCGACGACAAGGGCAACATCACAGAAACAGATGAGAGAACCGGGAAATGGGCGTGGAAGCATCCCCACCGTGCCGACGGCACCGTCACTTACACCGAGCTGCGCGGAGACGTCCGTCTTGAAGACGTCGACTTCAGCTACGTGGAGGGCAAGCCGGTGCTCAAAAACATAAGCGTGTATGCCGAGCCGGGACAGAAGGTCGCCTTCGTTGGCGCGACCGGCGCCGGAAAGACAACGATAACCAACCTGATCAACCGCTTCTACGACATAGAGGACGGGAAAATCAGGTACGACGGCATAAACATCAACAAGATCCGCAAGAGCGATCTGCGCCGGTCGCTCGGCATCGTTCTTCAGGATACGAATCTGTTCACCGGAACCGTTCTCGACAATATCCGCTACGGCAGACTTGACGCGACGGACGAGGAGTGCATCGAGGCCGCAAAGCTCGTCGGAGCTCACGACTTCATATCGCGCATGCCGCAGGGATACATGTCGACCCTGAGCGGGAACGGTGCCAACCTTTCGCAGGGGCAGAGACAGCTTATCTCGATAGCACGCGCCGCCGTGGCGGACCCGCCGGTCATGATACTCGACGAGGCTACCTCCTCCATTGACACTCGCACCGAGGCTATAGTCCAGAAGGGAATGGACAGACTTATGGAGGGCAGGACGGTCTTCGTTATCGCTCACAGACTCTCCACGGTCATGAACTCCGACGTAATAATGGTGCTTGATCACGGCGAGATAATCGAACGCGGCTCGCACGAAAAGCTCCTGTCGGAAAAGGGAACCTACTATCAGCTTTACACGGGAGCTTTCGAGCTTGAGTGACGTTTTGGCTTTCTGTTAAAAAAGCATACGGTTTTGTCCACAAATAAAACGAAAGAGGTAAGGAAAATGGAAAGAACGTGCAGATTTCTGAAAGAGGCGGGCGTGTATTATCTCGCCACCGTTGAGGGGGACCAGCCGCGGGTGAGGCCCTTCGGCACCGCTCACATATTCGACGGAGGGCTGTATATCCAGACCGGAAAAATCAAGCCGGTGTCCCGGCAGCTCGCCGAAAACCCGAAGTTTGAGATATGCGCTTTCAAAAACGGCGAATGGCTTCGCCTGAGCGGCGAGCTTGTCGAGGACGACAGGGAAGAGGCGAGAAAATCTATGCTCGACGCGTATCCCGAGCTGCGCTCCATGTACAGTGAAAACGACGGAAACACGCAGGTCTTCAGGGTGAAAAACGGCACGGCTGTCTTCAGTTCGTTCACGCACGCCCCGGAAACCGAGAAATTCTGAAACAGGCGCAGGCACGATTTGACAAATAAACCGTTGTATTATTTTCTGCAGTGGACGTGGGGGATCGTGCAGAACCTTGCCGGTTTCCTGATTTTCCTGGTTCTGACGGCCGTGAATCCGCGCCGCGCGAGGCAGTCCTTTTCCGGTGCGACCGTAATCAAATGGAGACTGCGCTCCTCCATGGGACTCGGCATGTTCATTTTCCTGTCGGACAGGGCGTTTCTGCCGCAGCCTTTGCTCGTTCACGAGTTCGGACATACGCTGCAGTCAATTATCCTCGGCCCGCTTTTTATCCCCGTGATCGGCATACCTTCGCTTCTGTGGGCGTCTCTTCCGGTTTTCGAAAAACTCAGAACGGAAAAGAATATTTCATATTTTGCGCCATACTTCGAAAAGTGGGCGAACAGGCTCGGGCAGAGGGCGACGTCTCTCACGCCCCCGGCATAAAGCCGACCGCAAGGCCGGCTTTTTTTTGGAAAAAGGGATTAAGTCAAAAAAAACGCTTGAAAAAAACGGCAATGTATGGTATAATATAATCTGGATAATGGTAATGCGGAAAAAGCAGGGGAAAGAGAGGATTGCGGCAGATGGATAAACTACAGATCGTTCACGCCGCTGACATGCATCTCGGCTCCCCGTTCCGGTGCGGAAGCAGCGAAATTTCCGCCCGCCGCCGCCGCGAGCAGATGGGTACGCTTGAAAACCTGATGCTCTTTATCGCGGAAAAAAAGATACCGCTCGTTCTGCTCCCCGGCGATCTGTTTGACGGCATGGTGACTGTGGAACTGAGCAGGGAGTTTTTTGCCAAGGTCAGACGGATGCGCGACGTGAAATTCGTGATCGCCCCCGGCAACCACGATTACTATACCGAGGGCGGAATGTACGACGAGCACGCCGATCTTCCCGAAAATCTGTTTGTCTTCCGCTCGACGGACGTCACGAAATTTGAATTTCCGGAGCTTGGCGCAGACGTGTACGGCTTTGCTTTCACTTCGCCGACCATGTACACCTCGCCGTCCTTTGCGGGAATAAAGCTTGACCCGGAGAGAATAAATCTGCTTTGCGTTCACGGCTCGCTTGACGATCCGCTTTCGCCGTACTGCCCGCTCTCGTCAGCGGAAATCGCGGAAAAGGGATTTGACTACGTCGCGCTCGGGCACATACACACGGGCGACCACAGGCTGGTGGGCAACACCTCCTTCGCCTACTGCGGCTGCCTTGAGGGCAGGGACTTCGGCGAAACGGGCAGCAAGGGCTTTTACCGCGTGACCATCGAGCGCGGCAGGCCGGTGTCGGTCATGTTCCGCCGCCTTTCCAGAAGAAACTACGAAATAGTCACCTCCGACGTTACCTCCGCGGACAGCGACGAGCGCGCAATGGAGCTTATACGCGCCTCGCTTGCCGACTTTCCGCCTCAGAGGCAGGAGAACACCTTTCTGCGGCTTGTCCTGACGGGCTCGGTCCCTCCCGGATACACGCCGAATCTCCAGGTGATAAGGAACGGTCTTCTCCGCGGCTTTTACTACAGCGAACTGCAGGACAGAACCGTCCCGGTCTTCTCCGCCGACGCGCTGGAGAGCGACAAAACCGTGAGAGGCGCGTTTTACCGGGCTCTTAAGCCCGGGCTTCTCAGCGCCGATCCCGCGGAGCGTGAAAACGCCGCGTACGCCTTCAGGTTAGGCATGAAGGCCATAAACGGGGAGGAGCTTGAGTGAAGCCGTTTAAGATCATCGCCCTGCTGGTTTTATTCACAGCCGTCTTTTTCGCGATTGCCGCCGGTATCAGATACACGACAAAGGACGTGTCGTACGCGCTTCCCGGGATTCTTTTCATCGGCGCGCTGTCGCTTGTGCTTTATCTTCTCTGCACGGTAGGGGAGGGAAGGCCGGTACGGTCGAAGAACAGGGCGTTTCCTCTGCTCGCGGCTTTTATCTCGTCGCTGATAGCGGCGGGCATGTATCTGGTCTTCGTGAGTCTCACATGAGAATCGTCAATCTGTTTTCCGGTTCATCCGGAAACTGCACGTACATAAAATGCGGCGGCGCCGAACTTCTGATAGACGCCGGAGGCAGCGCAAAAAGGATCGCCGACGGCCTCCGTCTGATCGGTACGGGACCGGAAAATATAGACGCCGTTTTCGTCACGCACGAGCATTCGGACCATATTTCGGCGTTGCGCGTGCTTGATAAAAAATACGGAATTCCCGTGTACATTTCGCTCAAAAGCGCTCTTGCCGCCGGGGTTTACAGCGTCGTCGACTGCGACAGGCTCATGTATCGCGACGGCGGCTTCAGCGTCGCTGTAAAGGGCGCGCTTGTCACCGGTTTCAGTGTTCCGCACGACAGCGCGTACTGCTACGGCTTTACGGTCTGCGGCGACGGCCACAGGGCGGCGGTGGTCACCGACATAGGCAGGATGACTGATCAGGTCGCGGACGAGCTCTGCGGGTGCGACGTTGCGGTCATAGAGGCCAACCACGATCCGGACATGCTGAAACGCGGATCATATCCGCCGGACCTTAAGCGCAGGATCCTTTCGGACACGGGTCATCTGTCGAACGGCGACTGCGGAAAAATTGCCTGCCGCATGGCCGAAAACGGCCTGACGGCGCTTATGCTCGCGCATCTGAGCGAGGAGAACAACGAACCGGACCGGGCGCTTGATACAGTACGGGATCATCTGAGCGGAGTCAGGTCCGACATGAAAATCGTCGCCGCGTCCCGGTATGAAATTACGGAGCTTATAAATGATTAGCATAACGGTCCTCTGCGTCGGAACGCTCAAGGAACAATGGCTTCGCGACGCCGTTCAGGAGTATGCGAAGCGCATAGGGGGATATGCGAAATTCCGTGTGAAAGAGACGCGGAACGACAGGGAACTCATGCCTGATCTGTCAGGCAGGGCGTACAAAATCGCCCTGTGCGTGGAGGGTGTTCAGCTTTCGTCGGAGGAGCTTGCCGCGAAGACCGAGGGTCTTGCCGCGCGGGGTTTTTCGGAGATAATATACGTTATAGGGGACTCCGACGGAATGGGGGAGGACGTGAAGGCGATGTGCGATTTCCGGCTTTCCTTCTCTAAAATGACCTTTCCGCATCAGCTCATGAGGGTCATCCTCGCGGAACAGATATACCGCTCTCTTTCCATCATTAATCACGGAAAATACCACAAATAAACGGGTAAGATATGAACACAGCAAAGGACATAGCAAAAAAAGCCGTCGCGCTTCTGATATTTGCGGCGATAATCGCGGCTGTCATACTTTATCAGGCCGGCTTTTACGATATATCTTTTATCAAAAGGCCCGCAAGGATGACCGAGGAGCCCGGCACGGACGGTCCGCCGTCAACGGATGTCCCTGCCACTGAGAGCGAGACCTCTCCCGTGACGGAGCCTGTCCCTGACCCCGACGAGGCAGCAAAATTCATAGAGGCCATACCGGAGGGGAACGCCGGAAAAATAAAAACTGGCGTTTTCTCGTCCTCAAACATCATAAAAAGACTTGCATTCACCCCCGTGTCGGGCGACGGCTTCTCGCTGCGCAGGGCAAGCAGGAACGAGGTTTTTACCTATCAGCTGACGTACCAGTATCTCGGATACGACACAAGGACCGTCGAATACGATCTGCCCGTCATCGGGCTGTACTTCGGGTACGTGACGGTTGACAACGGCACGTCCTTTGACATTTATCTGCCTGACGGAACCCCGGTTGCGGAGAATTTCGACGGAAGCTTCCCGTACATGAGAGTGCCGGACGGAACGCCGGTCGTGGAAAGGGGCGGGAACTACTACCTTCTTGAAAAGAGCGGCATTTCCCGAACTCCCGTCGAAAAGGAGCAGCTCAGTTCCGTGCCCGTTTACTACGATTTCCCCGAGTACGTCATTGAAAAGGACTACGGGTACACGGTCTACAGCGACTGGTATCTGTCGTTTGAGGAAATAACCACAAAGCCCCCGAGAACCACCGAGCCGCCGGTAACCGATCCCGACACGACGTCGGACTCCGAAAGCACCGAGCCGCCGACCGAGCCTCCGACAGATCCGTCGCAGAGCGGGCAGACCGAGCCTCCGGTGACCGATCCGGAAACCGAACCGGGGACGGAAACTGAAACCGTTCCCCCGCAGACCGACCCCGTAATCTCCGAAGACACGGGCAGTCAAATACAGACCGAAACGGTCACGGTGACAGAGGAGACGATGGCAGAGGAGGAGACCGGCGACCCGGACGTTACCGAACCGGAAGTACCGACGTCAGGCACGGAGACTCTGCCGACCGACCCGGATCTTGTCAGCGACGGCGAGACCATAACGGTAAACGGCACAAAATACGTCGTTACCAAACGCTGGGCGAAAGGCTACAAGGACAAAAGAGGCAAAATAATCGTAACCGCAAAGTACGAGGAGGTCTATCCGTTCTCTGAGAACGGGATCTGCGCGGTGCGCGACTTCAACGGCGAGATCATCTTCGTCACCAATAAAAACAAGGTCGTCGTGAACAAGGTCACGCAGAAGCCGTTCAAGCCCAAGGATATATATCTCTGGTCGCTGCAGAGGCATCTCGCGCCGCTCAACAGCGACGATTACTACGCCGTGGGAACCTATCTGTTCAGCGAAGGCTACTGCATGGTCAGGTACGCGCTGACGAGGGACGACACGGAGAGCACCGTGTTCCGCACCTACAACATGCTTGTCGACGCCAAGGGGAAGTACTTCGAGATACCGGACGGGTATAAGCTCGTTAGCTACAGCGACGGTGTGCTGCTGCTGGAAAAGAACGGGCTTTACGGATACCTGAGAAACGACGGGACGTGGATAAAAGCCGCCGTTTACGAGGAGGCTCATCCGTATTTCCAGGGTCTTGCGGTCGTGTGCCTCGACGGCAGATACGGCCTTATAGACCTGAACGGGGATCAGGTTCTCCCCGTCTGGTTCGATTACCTTTCCGACGTCAGCCGTGGTCTGATCACGGCTTACTCGGAAACTCGCGGGTGGGAAATCTACTGCGTAAACTGAATTTAACAAAAAATCCGGAAAGGAAAATCAGAAAATGTATAAAAGCACAGTAACCAAAGTTTTGATCTCTCTTGTGGCTGTCATAGGGGTATCCGCCGCCGGGCTGGCCGCCGTGAAGGTGCTGAACAAAAAGAACACGACTCCGGTCGGTTCTTCGGATGAACCCGTCCAGACGACCGGGCGCCAGTCGGTCGATCCCGGCACCGAAACAAACGATCTGCCCGGCACGCAGCAGAATCCGGGCACCGAACCGGCAAATCCGGGCACCGAGCCGTATACTCCCCCGACAGGACCGGGATCAAGCTCGTCCGGGACCGTAGATCCTCCCGATACCCAGCCGGGACAGAAGGCCCCTTCCAATTACAAAAAGACGTATACTCTCCGTTCCGACACAGGCGTCAGCGTCAATGTCATACTGACGGTAAACGCGACGGCCAACGCGGACGGCACCGTCCATATTAAAGCCGACGCCCTTCTTGAGCATTATACGCTCTGGCTTGGCGCAAGGACGCTCACCGTCAAGATAGGAAGCGAAAGCTTCTCCCAGCTGACCGAAAAGATCGCGGACGAGTACAGAAAAAAGCACACGACCGCCCTCGGCTCTTTTGAGACCGACGTTCTCTACGGGCAGAAGGTGGATATATCGCTCGTTTTCCCGTACAACGGCGTTTACGACGACGTGGAAATCAAGAACATAACCATTGATTCGTCAATAAGCATATCATAGGAGAAAAGAAATGAAGAAAAGATTTTTTGCGGCGCTGATAAGCGTATTTCTGTGCGGGGCGATGATCATCGGGTTTTCCTCCTGCGATTTTCTGAAAAAGGTCATTGACGCGCTGGCGACTGAGGAAACCGGAACCGACGCTCCTTCCGAGTCCGTTCCGTCAACTGACAACGCGACCGGATCCGGTTCGCTTCCCGCAACCGAACCGGCAACGGAACCCGCGACCGAGCCCGCCACGGAGCCTGCAACGTCCGAAGAGCTCCCGAAGGAGCCGGAGGATTATTTCGAGCTGGCGCTCGACTATGAGAAGGACATCATAGTCATCGAAGGATTCTCCATCGACGATCTAAGCATCAAGAAGCATTTCATAAAGATTCCGGCGCTGAAGATAGACACCGACGCGGCTAAGGCGCTGAACAGCGAGATATACGCGCTGGCCGAGCCGACGTACAGAATGCTTGTTGAAAACAGAGAGGATTCGCTTATTTTCCTGTATCAACCGAGATACACCGTTTACGCCGGGGTAGCCGAGATAGTTTACGTCCGTTCCGAAGGCGCGCAGTTCGCGGGCATCGGAGCCACCATCGACGCCTTCTATTTCGATATCGAGGGTGACAGAAAGATAACCCTGGACGAGTTTGCCGCCAAAGCGGGCATCGACACGGCCACTCTTCACAGCTCCGTTATAAAATCGTCGGCTTATCAGAACATAATCGACTATTACGGGGCAACCGACGCAAAGCCGTTTGCCGTGTTTGTCGACGAGAGCAACGACAGCGAATTCGTGACCGTCTGGTGCTACATCTATTCCGGTGAATACGTCGAGGACATTCTCTGCGTCGAATTCAGCAGAAGCGCGGCTTCGGCGTTTATGAAATAAAAATCACGCAAAAGAGAAAGCGAGCGGAAAACCGCTCGCTTTTTGAATGCAGTTTTTTCTCTTTACGCCAGCCCTTTTTTGCACGGTTTCCCGATGCTTTCGCGGTACAGGAAGTAAAGTTCTTCGGTGGCAAGAGCCATTTTCGTCACAGAATAGTTCTCCTCCGGCACGGTCGGGTGGATGTACCACGTGTCGTCGAGGGTGTTCAGGTCCACGCAGTCGCCGTATCTGCCGAGATAATCGTACTCTATGTGGCACGAGTATAGCGACGGTACAGGCTTGAGCATCTCAAAGGGGTCGCCGTCGCGGTCTGTTCCCCTGACTGTGAATCCGTTCATACCGTGAACGAGCGTTCCTTCTCCGAGATGAATAAATCTGTTTTTCGGGAGCGACATGACGTGTACCGGAAGGGTTCCGCTTGAATAGCTGCCTTCTCTGACTTCTTTTCTGACGTTTTCGCGCTCCCATTCGTACCAGTCGGGAATGTGCGAAAATCTTGTTTCGCCATCCCCGGCCTTCAGCTCGCCGAGCTCGGTCATACGCCATTCCTTGCCGCACGCGGCGCAGAAAAGCCGGTCGTTTTCGCTCCTCATGCGGTACTCTGTTCCGCATTCGGGGCACTGATACAGGACCTTGTGCAGTCCCTCGGCGCGCTTCGGGTAGGTTACCCGCACGCCCTTTTCCTTCTGCCACCGGAAATCGTCGTACTGAAAAGCCCCGACCAGCCTTTCGTTGAGTTCGTCGACGCTCATTTCCGAAAGGTCTTCAGGGGTGAAAAGGACGCGTATCTCCGCTTCGATCGGCTTTACCATTCTGTCGTGGGACGAGTCCCAGAACGGAGAGTTTATGTGATGCCCGTGGCACGACAGCATGACCACCGGCACCTTCATCATTTTGCACAGCGCACCGAGCGATTCGGGCAGCACGGCCGTCGTCCCGCAGAGCGAATATCTCGCTTCAGGAAATATAACGCACACGTTTTTCAGGTCGTAGAGCGAGCGCTTTATCTGCCGTATGAGCATGAGGTCGCTGGTAAACTTTCGTTTGCATATGCATCCTATGTCGCGGAGCAGCTTTTCGCGCCCGAGAAATCCGTCGATGGCGACAATGTAGTTTGCCCTCTGCGGCCATATAGCGTCAGTCATGACTTTGAAATCCATGAACGCGTTATGGTTTGAAAGAAGTATGTACGGTGCCTTAAGATCCTTCGGAAGATCGTTTTTCAGCACTCCGCCGTGCTTTTTCACGTCCGGGGTGGAAAGGATCTTCATGAGGGGGAGCAGAACGGCCGGGGTCCTCCGCGGCTTTTTCTTCATGTCGAAGCGTTTGAACTGTTTTTTCATGTAATCAATCCTTTAGGTTTATTATCGTAATCGGATACAGATTATTATATCATATTGTCGCTAAGAAGTCAACTATTTTTTTATCTCTTCAGTTTTTAAAACTTTAGAAGCTTTTGCAATATTATTTCTTTGTTGAGTGACATTGTATTATTAATTGTTTAAGGTAGTTTACAAGATGATTGCATGACGGAAAAATCCATTCTTTGAAATTAAAAAAGCATTGATTATCTTTAAAAAATAATGTATAATTATTCATCATTTCTCAGAAAAGGTTTTTATGATTCAATTCGGATGTGCGATTCCCGGCGGATCTTTTATGCCGGAAGGTGTTGCAGAGGTTCCAGTCTCACCTGAAATACAGATTATTGAAAAATGCCGTAAAGTTCTTGCGGCAGGCTATGATTTTACCGAATGCAGCGGCGGCATGCTGACATCTCTTGATAACAAGCAGAGATGTGCTTTGCTTAACAGAAACGAGCAAAACCCGCTTAAAATACTTGCTGTAAACAGTTTGATGCCCGGAAATTACCGTTTGGCAGACCCAAAAAGCGACAAAAATGAATATCTTGCGTATGCCGACAATCTGTTCGCTTTTATGCATGATCTCGGTGCCAAGTACGCGGTCTTCGGGAGTGGTGCGGCACGAACGGTTTGCACGGACGAATATTCCCGTGAAGAAGGTCTGAAAGCGATAACGGAATTTATAATCGAACTCGGTTCACATGCGTTACATCATGGCGTTACCGTTGCGATCGAGCCGCTTCGCAAGACGGAAACCAATATTTTCGTTACTGTCCCGGAAACCGGAGACTATGTTCGGAAACTGAACCGGTCAGGAGTGAAACTATTGTATGATTCATTTCATATGGCGGAAGAGAAAACGGACCTGTCATGCGTAGGCAAATACATCGATTTGGTTTGTCATTGCCACATTTCCGAGGCGCCATGCCGTACTTATCCGGGTTCGTCAGACAGTAGCGACCTTTCATACAACCGGCGGTTTGCCGACGAATTGCTGAAATTCGGGTACAGTGGCGGAGTATCCGTTGAATGCGGATTCAAAAATTTCGAAGAGGACATTCGATTTGCCTATGATTATTTACGTGAAATATTTTGCCAAAAGGGATGATTTTGAATGAATAAGAATTTTGTATATAAATCTCCGCGAAAGATTACGGAGGAACCCGTTTTTCTTGTTTCTGACGAGATTTTGCCAGAAATCACTTTTCTTTCCGCCAATGGAAAGATTTTTCCCGCGTCACAGGTTGAAGGCGGTATTCTCGCTGTTCTCAGTGCGGATTCCGGAGAGACGCTAGATTTGACTGCCGGTTCGGAAAACTGCGGCGGTTGTAAGGTTGAAAATGACGCGGAAGCACGCAAACTTCATTTGAGCACGGATGGGGTTCCTTTTGCTGATTATGCGTTCGATCCGTCGTTCCCGAAACCGCATCTCGGACCGATAACAGACAACTGCGGCAATTTCTTTACTCGTTGCGATCTGATGAACAAGGAACATCCGCATCAGCGTTCTGTGATCATTGCAATCGGAAGCGTCAATGGTGTCGACTGCTGGAACGAACATCCGGATGTCTGCGGATATGTCCGCAACGAAGGGATTGAGGATATAGTATCATCGCCTGCATACGGGGCATTCACCGTGCGTAACTGCTGGACGGATCACGTCGGCAATCGCTTGATGTCGGAAAATACACGGTTCGTGTTTTACAATCAGACTGATGCCTGCCGGATGCTGGATATGCGCATAACCTTTACCGCAGATTCCGGCGACGTTGTATTCGGTGCTACCAAAGAGGCCGGTCCTCTGGGTATCCGTGTACGGGACGAACTGCGTGCGGATACAGGTTATGGTATCCTCTGCAATTCCAGAGGAGGAGTCGGTGAAGGAGAGTGCTGGGGGAAGGAAGCCGAATGGTGTGATTACCATGGCGTGATCGACGGGATTGGAGACATGGGTGTTACGGTATTTGATCATCCCTCGAACGAACGTTTTCCGACTGCATGGCATATCCGCTCATATGGTCTGCTTGCGGCAAACAACCTCCATTTTAAAGGCGGATATACGCTGAAAGACTCTGAAAGCATCACATATTCCTACCGGATTCTCTTTCGCAGACTGCATATGACGGCAAATGATCTATCTGCGCGTTTCAATAGTTATGCAGAGAATACAGTGCGTTTGTGATTGAAAACATGTATACTTAGTTTATTGAATCAGAATTCTGCCGACCTTAAAGAAAGCCCCGTCCCGCTCTGCATCAGTTGCGAAGTATAAAACAGGAGCATGAGGCGAGCGGATGGCGATTTCGATATCATACATTCCGCTGGCTATTCCGGAAAGGGCGATTTCAGCGTTCTCGCTTGTTTTGCCCGGCAACCATCCGGTGATGTCTATATCGCTGTCAAACTCATATTCGGTTATACCGTTTGACAGTCTGAAAACAAGGGGCAGTTTCTTATAAATCGGTGCAACGCCAACGTTGTCGATTGAGAGATTAATTTCGATCGTATCATACGGCCCGGACTCCGTTGGGCATGCAAAGCGGTCTATTACAAAATGGTAGCCCATTTTACTGATCCAAGCATCAATTTTTGTCTTCCATTCGTTCGGGCACGGAAAAGACTTTGCATTGAAAGAACTTATATGCCAGTTGAGAGTGGTGTTGATAATGGCATCAATGTCCCAGCCGTGACGCCGCCATTCTCCAATCCACCAGTAAGATTCAAATGAAACCGGCGCGTTTTTCCAGTTGTCGCCCATAGCCGCAACTCGCGGAGGATAAATGTTTTTCAGGTGTGCGGGATCTCCCATGCCATCTCCTCTCCATCCGAGGTTTACGCCCCGTTCAAGCGCGTATTTAACAAGATCTGGCCGACCGACCTGAGCAATCAGCTGAGTTTCTTTGAACACGTCAATGTATGTGTCAACAATACGCTCGAGCGTGCCATCCGGATAAGAATCGATTTTATACCCTTCCCCCCATGCGCCGGGAAGCGAAATATCCATCCCGTCAAGCGTGGGGTCTGAGTCAAAGCGTTCTCCGAATTTTCTAACCATTTCCAGAAAAAGATCAATGAATAAAGGATCAAGGGGAGATTCTTTGATGCGCATCATGGGCGGTCTTTGAGGACAGTGTACAAGTGATTTTAACCATTCGGGCACATCGTCGCTGGCTCGTGTGCTGTGCGCCATAAGACGGAAAATCAGTGTTTGCCCGTGTTTTTTCGCTTCATCTATGATGTTCTTGATAAAATTGTAATTGTATATGCCGCGCTCAGGTTCAAATTCTTTCCATAGAATCCGAATATACGCAATCGAAGTATCGGGATAATAACCCTCTTCGTGTCCGTTTTCCTCGGCGTCGGGCGATACCGGATAGCACTCTACGCGTTCAGTTTCTGTCATTTTTGCTTCGGGAGAAACCACAATGTCGGAATACAATTTTTCTCCGCGAAAATGTTGGAAACTCATAAATCCGACGTAAGGATTCTGAGCTTCTTCAACTCGGTAATTGTATTTGTAAACTGTTTCAGCATATTTTTTCATTTTATATCCTTTTTCGGCGCTTTTTCTAAAATATTATATTCTTTTTTTCTGATTTGTCAAGCTTTTTGCTGTTAATACCGGGACGATTATCGCTGTTATTTGACATTTCTGCGTATTCCATTTTTTTATAACGCGTCAGGTTTTCTGACCAGGATCTTGAAGCATACGGAAAACTGAATTTACCGAACATCAGATTTGTTTGTCTTTTTCGATGACGGCAAATAAAAAACCGGATTATTTGTATTACAAATAAAATCAAAGTCTCTCACATATTTTTGAAGTTATTTTTGATTAAAAAATAAGAAAGGGGAAGAAATGTTTTTAAAAAATGAGCTTAAGAAAATTAATATTCCGGAGGTTTGGCCGGATGAAACACAGGATTGGAAAAGCCGCCGTCTGGAAATAGCTGACATTATTCAGAGCGATTTGTTCGGATATCTTCCGGAGGCTCCCGAAGAAATCTCTTTTGAAAATATCCGCAGAGGAGATGAGCACGCCTTCTGCGGCGGAAAAGTCAATTATCTTTTGGTCCGCATAAATACAAAAGTCAACGGAAAAGATTTCTCATTTCCGATGTACGCGGCGATTCCCAAAGGGAAAAAAGATCTCCCGTTTTTCATTCATATCAGCTTCAAAAGCGACAGGCCGACCTTTGACTCGGTCCATATGCACGAACCGCCAATCGAAGAAATAACTGACAACGGTTTTGCCATATTTTGGTTCGGATATGAGGACGTGACGTCTGACAACATGGATTTTTCGGACGGGCTGGCGGGCATTCTTTATGACGGCAGAGAAAGAAAGGGCAGCGATCCCGGAAAAATCGCCATATGGTCGTGGGCCGCGTCCCGTGTGATGGATTTCTGTCAGACGCTCGATTGTCTTGATTTCTCCCGTTCCGCCGTTATCGGGCATTCGCGCCTCGGGAAAACCGCCCTGTTTACCGGATTGACGGACGAGCGGATTCAGTTTGTGCTCTCAAACGGCTCCGGGTTCGCCGGCGCCGCGCTTTCCCGAAACCATACCGAGGAACACCGGGTCAGCGTGCAGTTTTGCGTCAACAACCACGGAATGTGGTTTTGCGAAAACTACCGAAAATACGCCGGAAAAGAATACGAAATGCCTTTCGATCAGCATTTCCTCGTCGCGGGCTCCGCGCCGCGTCACGTTTACGTCGGGAGCGCATCTCAGGATTACTACGCGAATCCGCGTCTTGAGTTCCTGTCCGCGTATGCGGCAGGGGAAGTTTATGAACGGCTCGGTCTGCCCGGACTTGTTTTTTCCGACCGCTATCCGAGCGCG
>JAEEGL014596996.1_pt1 | contig 26166 bp, 19 predicted proteins | sample 9134231 | NCBI WGS metagenome assembly JAEEGL01 (sample SAMN16246548, study PRJNA631951) | gut metagenome | biome: gut microbiome; feature: rumen; material: fiber-attached | host: Bos | place: Iran: Karaj | collected 2018-10
TAGTCCACTTGTTTTTATCTTTATTATCCTGATCATTAACCATATTTACAAATCACCTCACTTTCTACTATCAACAGATTATTGTTTGCTTATATACACTCTATCATACAAATAAGTCAAAATAAACCGAAAATACGTCAATTTATACCACTCAAAAGTCTCCTCAAAAGCAAAATATCTTTTTTACCCATACTAAATGTGTCACATTTTTGGACAAAACCCCATTTTTGTACAGAAATGTGTACATTCTCGAAACTAAAAAAACAGACTGTCGATGCCTTAGCACCAACAGTCCATTAAAGAAAGAAGGTAAAAAAGATATGGTCTTGTAAGCGTTACTGTATTTTGATAATTGGCGAATCTGCGGACTCCCCGAGGGGTGTGTACTCAAGTTCAATGCTCTTGGAATCTGCTGGTATAATGTACATTGCTCCAAGTATAGCTGAACGACCGGGATCTATGTTTTCATTATAATCTTCATTACCACCTGAAATAACCTCAGCATTCACCGCTATATTATCTACATAACAAGTATAATCTCCAACACTTACATAATTGGTTTTATTTGATATATTGGTAACCTTAATGGTAATATAAATAGCTTTATAGCCTTCCGGAATAGTTGTCCAATATTTGTTATAATCGGTATAATCTAAATTAATGCTTTCAACAACACCCGTAATTGTTTTGTTGCCAAACTCTTCTCCCTTGTTAATGATATTTTCCTTCGTAACAAATGAAGAATTTTTAACCTTTTCAACCGGATCCATTATCGAAATCTTTGTTTCCGTAGTTGATTCATCCTGTATGACAATAATCTGGCGATTGCTGCTTTCTCCTATGGGTTTGTACTCCAGCTCTATAGACTTCGTATTCTCAGGAACTTTATACATCGCACCTAATATAGCCGACCTGCCGGGCGAAATGTTTTCATTATATGACTCATCTCCTCCTGATAATATTTCCGCATTAGTAGCTATATTATCAGCATAACATTTATAATCACCCACACTGACATAATTAGATTCTTTCGAAATATTTGTAACTAAAATCTTTACGTATATTGCCTTATAGCCTTTTTCAACCGTTGTCAATATATCGTTATAACCCTTGTAATCCAGATCAGCATATACGACAGCACCTTTTATGGTATCATTACCAAACTCCTCTCCCATTCCGACTTTTATATTTTCCGGCTTTGGAGTAGGGGTCGCCTGGGGTGTAGTTGTTGTTTGAGACTTAGTTCCCTTTGAACTCTCAGAAGTACTACCAGAAGTAGATACTGTTTTCCTAACATCATTATCGTCATCATTGTTAAAATTGTCTTTCAGGCGATAAGTTCCAGCAAGAGCTAAAATACCAATCACGATAGCTGCAATAGAAAAAGCATGCTTATAATACTTTTGCTTATCTTTGTTGATGTCAACTATCGCTAAAATGATTCCAATCAAAGCCAAAGGTCCAAGAAACGATAATACAAACGCAACTATAGCTATGGTCTTATGCTTCTTGATCGGATTAACATTTGTATTAGGATTATAGTAGTATGCTCCGGTATTTGTAGGATTCATATATCCATTATTCTGATTTACATACTGTTGCTGAGGCGCTCCTGTAGTTTGTAAGGCATTATTATTTGCCTGAATATCTAATCCACAATAAGAGCAAACGTTTGATGTCAATTCATGACCACATCTAGGACATACCATAAAATATACCTCCTTTACTACGTAAAAAAGCATCACATAAGAAAAATAATCTTTTCTTATTTTCCCATATTTGCATTTTGATTCACAGCATCAGGTCGTACATTACCACATTTCTGACAAGCCGACATAAAAATCATGTTAACACCACCACATCTTGGACATTGCCAGGTTTGTGTGGAATTTCCATTATTCATATTATTTTGTGAATTAACATTTTGTGGATTAATCTGCTGATTATAATATTGCATATTATTATACGGATTTGCGTTAGGCTGGCTCATACGCATCATTCTCTCTATAGAACTAGTTTTCTCTATTAATTCTCCAAATCCATATAAAATAAATACAGAAATCCAGGATAATATACAACCAACAAGTATAATGATCAATCCATATACAACTGCATCGCTTGATGCGTATCTTTCCATAGCTCTCAATCCCAAAGCTACTGATATCACCATACCAATACCACATACTACTTTAGCTAAAGTTTTAATCTTACCACCAATATTGTCAAACATAAGATAATCCTCCACATCCTTTACGTACCAAAACCATTCAAACTAATATTCAAAAATCATAAATATAATAACTACCGCCAATACCATTAAAATAATAGAACCTATTACCATCAGACTTTGATGTTTGTTTATTCCATCAGTATCTTCTTCTGGATTCTCTCGTTGTCTTTGTCTATCAACATACGCCTGCCACTGTGGACTAATCTCATAAAAGTGTTTTGGATTATTCCTAACATTAACATTGTTGCTTTTATTAATCTGGTTAAGGTATGCATTCAAATTGAATCCGCATTTAAAACATTTTTGCGAGTCAATCGGTTGTATATTACCACATTCAGGACATTTAAGCATTTTGTTTTCCATTTTGTTTCCTCTTATATAATCAATCCATTATCAGTTCCCCGACTGTAGCTACAGAATCATAATTATTTCGTCTGATACTATAATATATTATAGTTCCACTTTTTACATTAGCCACATCCTGTGAAAACGTAAACGTAATGCTTGCATTATCATCAAGTTCATCTTCTTTTACTAACCTATCTGTACAAAGATAAGTTTTCGTAACTCCTTTGTCATTTGAAACTGCAAGATTAAGTACATAATTTTGCTTCAAAGGTTTTTTATCAAGATCTAAGGTTTGAAGTGTAAAATAAAACTTGCCCTGTAACGGATCAGTTCTAGCAGATGAACTAAAATATCCGGTGGTTATCTGATTAGCATGGTACAAACCATCATCAAACGGATTACCCTCTTTATCCGTATTAATATATGATGAATTCATTTTTTCGTCTGAGGAATATGTATTATTACGAACCTGGCTTTCTTTTATCTTAGGTATAACAACGTAATATACCACCGCTATCACGACTGCTATAGCAGCCAATAATAAAAGCCTGTCTCCAAATCCATTTCCTCTATTGTTTCTATTATATGGTCCCCAACCACCGTAATCGCTCATACTATCACTCTCCTTAAGTCCTATGCCCTTTAATCCATTATGATTATTTCATATATTAAATGTAGTTCTAATAAGCTCATATATGCTTACTCATATTTAAATTGAATATAATTACAGGGTTCATACTCATACTTTATTATTATCTCCTCTGCTTCCTTCGGAACTTTAAAAGCAGTTTTACCTTTTACCTTCTTTCCTGGCTGAACTATATAAGGTAATGAATCATCAATAAGAGATCTAGAACAATACTCACCATCCGCATAACACTCAAAAAAATCATCACCGACAGATATATTACTACCTGACAGATTCTCTATTTCCACTTCAATATATATAGCCTTCATATCATCTGATAAAAACCAATCATTTGTAGTATCACAAACATCTGAACTAATATATGTGATTTTCAAATTATCATTTTGAACAATTTCACCAATTTTTGCCGGAGATTTGTTTAGTAAAATCTTATCTTCATAGTTTAAACCGCTATCTATATTACCCTCAAACACCAAAATTGCTTCAGCATTTCTATAAAGAGTCGGAGCATATTCCACTTCAATATTTTTACTATCTGAAGGAACAGCGAAGAATACACTTCCCTTTGCCCATCTTCCAGGCTGTACACTATAACTAAAAGTACCCGTTCCTAAAAGCAATTGTGTGCATGTATAATTATCTGCATTACATCTAAAATGCAAGTCCGAAAAAGACTGAGCATAATCAGTCTGATTTTCAACAAACAAATCTATACGAATAACATCATAACCTTCCTGTACTCCATTCAATGAACGACGTGCATCATTTTCATCATAAGAGCTGGCTATATAATACAATACAAAACCTGCGTTATTAATAGAATCTCCTACATGCCCAATCAAATCCGGTTTATATTTACTATAATCAATCGAATCTGCTCCATATTCTGCCTGTTCGTCCGTATAACCTTCAAGTTTCAAATAATATAGAATTGTATCTCGAGTAGCATTCAATGTCTCCATATAAGATTTCGCACTTCTCGCTGCTTGCTCTTTCCAATCAATGTTTAAAGAATCAACAGCCTTTGTTGCCACATCCTTACTATATCCATCATACATAGTAAGCATGGTTATTAATTCCTTCTTTGATAAAGTCAATAAATCTAAATAAGCTCTTGCATCTTCACTTGCCTTTCTTTCTTCTGTTGTTAGCGAACTAGAATTACTCTGTTTACTAGATTGAACTGTTTTATTAGAACTTGTAGATGCACTATTACTCGATTTAGATGACGTATTACTTGTTTTTGAAGAAGTATTGCTTGATTTTGATGAAGTATTGTTTTTACTACTACCGACAATCTGATTAGTATTATTGTTGTTCTTATCACCATCAAACATTCCAGAATCAATAGCATACTTAATAAATGACCCTAAAGAAATAGCAATGATTAAAAATCCTATAACAAATCTAGGATCAGATATAAGCCTCTTAAACCTGCCCTTCGGTTTTGACCTTTGCTTATCCACATATTGCTGCCACTGCGGACTGATTTCATACATTTTATTCCTAGAAGGGCGATTTATCTCATTATCAACTGACTCCATATAGTTCACAAAAGAACCTATACGAAAGCCGCATTTATAACACTTTTCTGTTCCAATCGGCTGGATATTTCCACATTTGGGACATTCCGTCATATCCTTATTCATATGTAAATCTCCTTTCCCATTTAATATTTCTAAACACAAAAGCACCGTAACCCAAAAGCTACGATGCTTATATATCAATCAAAATATGAAATGCAACTGGCTGACATAGATAACATCCTTGTAGTTCTTTAAGTCCCTCTAGTTTTGCGTCACACCCTTTCGAGTGCTTTGCCTATTTATGTATACTAACAATATTTATATCGTCATTCTAAAAATATACCTTAACCTCTAATAAATATATTTTTATAGAGAACCGTCTCCCGGTTCTCTATGTCTTACTTACGTCTATACACCATATCATAAAGTGTACTTAAACTAATCACCTGTTTGATTCTTTCAAGATCTGCACTATTGATATTGGGAACTACCTCCTGCATCATTGCCACAAGAGTCTCCGTACTAACATAACATTCAAAATCAGATATCTGTTCAGGACTATATGGCTTCCCATATTCTATGCTTTTAAAAAGCAACTTAAACACAGTTCTTTCAGAAAGGTACTCTGCAGCATCCAAAAGATCATCATAAGAAATACCGCCATCTTTTTTTGCACGTGCAATAATCAGATCCTCAAGTAGCGATTGGTTGATATACTCCGCAAGATCAATTATCTCATCATATTTAAAATCATATCCGTTATCAACCAGATAATGAACAAGCCTATCAGTTGTATCCTCATCAACGTATTCACATGTTATCATATCAAAAACGTGATCAGGTACGAAATGTCCTCCACTCTGTATCTGCCTTAACACTAACGATGAAAACATGTTTTTATCAAGGAAATCCATAAAGTAGTCTAACTCATCACGAGTATAGATTTCTTGCTTTTGGATGATCACAGAAAGAAACCAATCTCTTAACCCGTCACTTATGTGTCCATCCATCTCCATCACATCTGCAAGACAGAATTCAACCCCTGAACATAAAGCTTTATTAACCAGTTTATCACAGACTATTTCGTCCTGTAACATACATAGGCTTTCCGCCACTTCACTTCCGGAGGGGAAATTCTCTATAAAATCTATATTTCTTATGATAACATTTAAAGGCCAAATATCACAGCCATCAACAAATTTAGACCAATACATAGTTTTTCCTCCCGGATGCGCTCGTCTGCCTCCTTATCGAACCAGTTGCAACTAATATCCTGCTATTTCCCCAGGAACTACTCATACGGTTTCAAAGCCTTTGACGCATATTCAAAAGCATTTGGTATCGATTCATTTTATATCCTCATTGTCAGCTTATAATATTCTTCACCCAATCCATCAGTCCATCAGACTCATAGATAACCAACTCCTGCCACTGACCGGCATAATAAAAACCGCCATTCTTAGCAGAATTCTTCTTATGTCCGTACACGTGCTCCGGCTCCAGGAAACTGTAATCATTCCAGGTAGCCCTGCCCTTACCTTCCATGGTAAGAACTCTGTCCGGACGATAATCAAGCGTACCGTATCCCTTAAGTTTCGGAGCTATGGACAGTTTATCCGTCGGAAGATACAGCACATTGTTAACTAGATTGGTATGCACTTTCGACGCATGAGGATGCCAATAATATTCTCTTATCCGGTCCTGATCTGTAATCTTCTCACCCACCTGCATATATCCGTATATTACCTGCAGGTCATTACCGGAATAAAAATCATCCTCACTTCTCTTTACAAATCTATAACCTTCAGCAGTCTCCTCAACTCTACGGAACCAGCCAAAAAACAGGAATATATCTCCCGGTTCAACTTTTGCATTTCTCAGCTGCCCCTCTGCTGCCTGACACTGACCAAATGCAGGCTTCCAGCCCTTTACAGGGTTTGCTCTGTTTTCCCTTATATCAGGATCTACATGACATTTAAAATATGTACCGTCAGGTTTAAGCTGCTTTAAGATATCTGCGTATGTCATACCGTTCCAGGCAATATCCGTAAACAGGATACCCGTAGGATCCAAAATAGGCATGGACAAAAGCGTACCATCCGGCATAATAGGACTGGGAATACCTCCATTAGAGGAATCAAAACCTTTTCTTGAAAGAATCACTTTCATTTACATCCTCCATTTTTTTAATGGTGTAGTAGGTTGATGGTCTTTATGTCTTTATGTCTTTATGTCTTTATGTCTTTATGTCTTTATGTCTTTATGTCTTTATGTCTTTATGTCTTTATGTCTTTATGTCTTTATACTTATTTGACTATCATTCTTATATATCATTAACTTACTATATCATAATAACTTCAAATACTCTATCATCTCTTTGTAATTCACAAAGAATACAGGAATGACTCCCATTTTTAAAAAGTATATACTTTTGTATATATCCATCCATGGATCATCGATGCTTATCGTGGTAAACAAGAAGCTATAATGACTAAGATACCTTTTATGATGTAAATAAAAGACTTTTTGCTCTTCATAATCAGATAAGCTGTTTCCTATAAGAATACACGGATGCATAATCTGCTCATTTAATTTTTTTCTTGCATATGTAGCAGGGTTTAGGTATCCATTCATATACTCATAACACGAAAAAACAATTGAATGTGCGTACTTTTCTCCTGCTTGCCCATAAGGATAAAATCCGTGTGAATGAACGATCGAAATTATATAATCATTATAACGTGATCCTTTGTAAACCGAATTAACAGGACGCTTAAAATTACAATCTAGTACTAGTTCTAATACATTATCATAGTTGAAAGTTAAAACATTTATATTACTTCTTTTAGAAATAATTCTAGCCACCTGATAAAGAGTTGTATCTTCAATTGAAGGTTTATTTACGCGCTTTGTATCATCAAGCCTAAACGCACTATACAAATTGTTATATATTACATCATAATATGCTTTAGCATCAAGATCTTTTAATATTTGCGGAGCTATATAATTAGTATTGCTCATTGTGTTTTCAAAATCAATTAACCTATCCTGATTCGATGATTGAGGAATACCTTTTATCATCTTAATCCTGTTTCTTATATCGGAAATCAAAGCATTCCAATTTCCAAGTCCATAACCATTATTGATACCTGCTCCAAGGATAAAACCAAAATCTTTTTTATCATAACTTTCAAATAATTTTTTACCAATATCACCATCATATAGAGAATATTCTTCGGAAAACTTTTCAACTCCAAGAACCCCCATCATTATTGCCCAAATTAGACCTATATCAATTTCATCAAAATAAGTCAAAACGGAATACATAGCACCTTTATTATCACGAAATTGCTTATTTTCGAAGTCTCCATTTTTTATAATAAAGGTAAGTTTTCTTTTCCCAAAACTATATAGATATGCTATTTCTTTTATTTTCTCTCTTTTTATATTGTCTTTCTCTGTATTTTCTTTTTTTGACTCCGTAATCTCATTTACATTTACACGTATTTCTTGATCATCATTAATCAAAAAAAATTTCATTCCCAAAGCATACCGAATGAAATCATAATACTGCAATTTTTTCATTCGATTTAATAACACAATACATTCATAATTCATTGTAAAATCTCCTAAATTGATAATATATAACACCAGTTAACAATTATCATAATCAATTATTATAATACCGTCAACTTTTTTCTTCTATGCGAAAACAGCAGAATTCCAAAGATGTTTACCCCCTTTGGAATTCCGATCAAAAACATATGAGTATCCAACATCAAACAACAACTAAATCAACATATCATCCTTTCTTACAATATTCTCTAATAACACACTTACTACATCTTGGATTAGCGGTACATATCTCTCCTTTGCCGGTTGCACAATACGCCCAAAACAAATAATCTATTTCTGCCATCCAGAATCCAGTCTGTTTTGAAAGATATTCTATAGTATCTAATACCTCATCATCCGAAGCCTCAACATTTCTTGATTCTCCAAGACGCTCACTACCAAGAATTCTCTTCATATGCACATCAGGTTTTGCTCCATCCACTCCTACATTTCTTAAGTATTCCCAAGCCAAGGCAGGTCCCATCTGTTTAATCTTATACTTTGAGCCACTATCTGATATAAGCTTCACTATCTGTCTTTGTGGTTTGGATGTCAAAAATTTATCCATACTTCCATATTCTTTTATTATCCTCTCAATAGTATTAATATTCTGGTGTAATGCCTTCATTTGAGCACTTGTCAGCCTACTACCACAGCCTAGTTTCTTAAGTCCATTTACAAAGTATTCAGCATCATGCTCCTTAATCTGCTCCAGATCATAACCAAAGAATAATTTATCAATTCGAGCAAAATTTCTCTCAATATTTGCCCAAACCGTCTGAGCTGATAGTAACGAGTATATTATCCCCTGCATATGTTCAGCTGTTGTAAATCTTTTTCCTTCTGCTCTTAGGGTCATTTTTGATTTTTCACCATCTATATCAGCTATTCCCTTTTTCTTTAAATAATCCTTTATATTGTAAAATACTCTTTTATCCATCGCTTTCTCCTTTCTATTATGCGGCTTTCCCTGTTTCATGTTTAAAAGCCTCTAAAACCTTATTCCAGTCTTTATAATCCATAACTTCATTCATCCAATTAACGCATTTCTTAAGCTGTTCTGTTTCATCTTTTACGTTAGGGAGATAGGCTTTAAAGAAACCTTTACCAGGTAAATTATAGTATTCGTTAATAACCATCACAGAAATAGGTGGTAAGCCGTTCTCCATACAAACAAAAGAAATTACTCCCAATGGTTTTTCTATTATTCTCGGGCTCATTTCAAAACTGAGTTTTTTGCACAAATCTCCATAGGTTATAATAGAATTTGTTTTAATAATGTGTTCTAACAGTCTTATCGCAATTTCATTTATTTGTGGATTTTTACATTCCTCGCTCAACATAAACATATCATTTTTCATAAAACCACCTCCATCAATCAAACATTACTGTTAATTCATCACTAAGTTCCTGTATATGGTGATAACTATCTTCCAATTCGTTTACAATCTCTTTTGCTCTTGCTTCTAACTGTGCCTGTTTTTTAGGTTTATAAATCGGAATTCTTATCTTTTCGACATCAGAGATATTTAGTATAGGCGTACTGGATCCAACAGCTAACTTTGCAATTTCTTCCTGTCCTTTCTTACTGCTCAAATAACACTTTATATATTCCGGACTAATATTATGCTTCAAACATAATATATAAACATTCCCTACAACTAAATAATTCGTATCTGCTACAGCTACCTTAAAGGGAGTTCCTACTTTACTAATTAATATATCGCCATCAAAAGTTGAATTCTTATATGACTTAATGTCGCCTTGATAATAACTATATTCTTCAACAACTCCAGAGGAAATTTGTGATGTCCTGATACATTTAATATTGGATTTTTGTTTGGATATTAATCTGTCCATTTCAGAAGCCTTTAAAGTGATTCCACGCTTAATTTCAGAAATATACATACCTAATTCAACCATCGTCTCGGTTGTATCATTATTTAATACATACCTTAAAGGGCTTAAATTATAATCTGATTTCGCGATCTTATCTATTGATACGCTTATAGATTTAGACGTATCATTATAGGCTTCTAAAATTTTTTTAACTATATCCTCATTAAAAACATTAACTCTCTTACCCCCAATACGACTTGGTTCAAACATATCTCGAGCATCTTGGAACTTAACTTGTGTATTTCCATTACTCATTATTACAAGGTGAGTATTAACCCATGTATTACTATACATTTTATCTGGTAATGCAATTACACCTTCTATATATCCTTTTTCACATAAAAACTTACGTTGAATCTCACTTTGCTTTAAATTCAACTCTCCGGCATTCATAACAGCTATACTTTTCCCTTTTAACCCCGTCATAGCAAATCCTGCTGCACACAATGTCCACTCAGTATCATCTGAATACGGATATTCTTCCCAATACTCTGACAAAAACCATTTGGCATCCCTTGGTTTGTATCCAGAGTAATCAATTCTTCTTTTTTCAATACAAGTATTAACAAAAGCTTTGGTTGATTCATCATCTTCAGCTTCTGAACAAACAAAAGTCATCGCATCATAACCTAATACCTGAGCACGCATAAAACCAGAAAAAAGTAATGTATAGTCTTCTGATACTCCCTTAAACACTACATCAGGATACTCTTTTTGAGTACTAAGCAAGTATCCACATTTTCCAGCATTTAATTCTACAACTTTATCATCAGGAGATATTTCAAGAAAAACATTAACTAATTTTTCAATACTTGTTGGTGCTTCATCATAATACTCTTTTTCAAAATGTTCAGTTTTAAGAACACATGCCGCCAATTCTTCTATAGAATAAAAGTCTTTACACTTAAGAAGTTTCTTCCATTCTTCCGCATTATCATAATAATATTCCTCACACAAATCATTTGCAGTCATCATAGCTGCCCGAAAATTATCAGCATGATATACTCTGTCCAAATCTTCCCATGTTTTAATTGAATCATCTTTTTTCATTAACCATAAAAAATAGCATATTGTTACCTTATAAATGCTATTGCTGTAATCTTTATAAGCTTCTAAAGCCAATTTATTAGTTTCATCCGGTTTAATTCGATTCCAAATCTCCTCTACAAGACGATTTGCATCTTCTGTTGTAATCTTATTAAATGTATCTGTATTCACGAACGCCTCCTTTTGGTTTTTAATTTCCAATTTCCTTTTGTGCTTTTATATTACCATGTCGCAAAGTCATTGTCAAGAGTTTTTTGGAAATTATTTTCCAATGCCATTGTATAAGAAAAAGAGCTGATTTAAAACAACCAGCTCTTCAACCCATTAATGTAATCGGAAACGATTAATACAATAAAAATCATGTGTTTCTATTAAATTCACTGAAAAAACCTAATTCCTCATGTCCCGGTTTTCCTACTACCGCCACCCTGTCAAGCACTTTATTTCCAAATTCACAAGCAATCTCCGGTACAAAACTGCACGCATGACATGCAGCATAATTAGCCGTATTATCTAATTGTTCTTGTGTTTCTATACAAATAGGATCATTTGAACACCATATAGCCTTTTTAAGCATCGAACTTATAACTTTCATAAACCGGTCTTTTTGCCCTAAACGGACTAATCCACCTAAACTGCCATCTGAGCAGCTGGTAGTTGTATAAATAAGGACTCCTGCCATCCAAATATCACTATCTTCATCAGATACGTATATTCGTTCACTAAGAGCCGCTGCATCATATCCGCATGAATATGCGAGTTCTCTCATGATCAAATGAGATATAGAGTGGACTAAAACCAACTTATTAGAAAAGCTACAGATTCCACGTCCCATACGATTATCATTATATCTACTCTTCATCTGTTCATAACGTGAACCAACTCTAACTTCCCAGTTTTCAATAGATATTTTTGAAAACTCAATAAATATACCCTCACCCAGCATTTCTGTTGCAGGGAGCCATTTTTCTGCTATATCTGATAATGGAGCACTAAATTGTGAGAATGCATCTATTCGTCTAAATGAAGTTAAGACATTTACCTTTCGGATTCGTTTAACTAACTTTACTTTACTAATATATGGTAATAAACGTTCATCTATTTGAGCAGATTCTGTTTTAAACATGTCATCATTCACGTCAGCTCCAACAAAAGCACGATATTCATCTTTTCTAAAATCAGACGGATCTATTATTTGCTGATTATTGGGAGTAAGGCGAAGTCCCAGTTGTCTGAAAAACTCATCCTTTGTACAAGACAAGATTTCACCCAACCCATTGTCATCAAAAAAGTTGTCTGATATAGCTTTTCTTGCACTTTCTGAAACACCATTAACAAATGACATCTTAAAAAAATCAATATTCTCAGAAATTGATTTCTGAACTGCTGTACTCCAAGGAGGTATTGTTAACGCCGAAACAGTATCAGGGAAATATATATTTGTTGCTCCACGTAACAGAACTCTAACTTCTCTTCCACAATCACATGTTGCTGATTTCCCAAGCCAAGGACTTTTTCCATTACATCGTAAACTTCTTGTGGCTTCTTTGTTCAGAACATTTTTCATAGAATTGGATTTCTTACATGTTGCACAAGAAATAATGATACTCTCCAGACCACCTGAATAACCTTTATACTCAAGCATAAGTCTGGGGTTTTCACATTTTTCACCGCGATGTACCCACCAAAAAAAAGGAAATTCTTCTATATGTCCTGCTTCGCATGCCATTACAAAACGCGATGGTATCAATTCAACATTTTTACATCTGCTACATAAAAGAGGCTCTGTAATATCCTTATTTGCCCCAAAGTTTTTAGCTAATCTTCTGGCATAGTCAAGTTCATGACAAGACGGACAATAATAGTATTCTGGAAACCTAAGGACAGGGATTTTATATGCTTCTTCATACCCTTTTGCATTCTGGATTTCTGAAGATACCTGCAGGAAATAATCTTTTTTTAAATAGTCTTCTAAAGCTTTTTCATGAATACGAAATTTCTTTGTTCCTTTTAAATCCCAAAGATTCTGTCCACCCATAATTCCTGAGAATCCCGGAAACTCCACCAAGGCCCCACAGCCCGACGAGTTAGTGATCTTAGATTTTGTTATCGATCCAACAAATTTTATTTTCTTGTGCTGTGAGCCCAAATTAAACTGTGCCATACTTTATCCCCGTTATTCTTCAACATAAACATTAATTGCCTGTTCTACACTACGCATAGAATTCATCATTCTAAATCTATCCCCTTCAAGATAATCTTTTCTGAAAAGCATTTGATCATTTTCTACAAACGACCAATATATCAGTTCTGAAGAATGGCTCGCACGATCTTCCCATATTGTCTCTATATCAGCTATTTCTTTTTCTACATTTTTCAGTTCATCAGGATCCACAACTGAGACATAATCAAGTATATATCTACGAACCTCTTCCAATTTAGGTATTTCCTTTTTAAAGTTTTTCGCATCTTTATTTCCACGTAATTCGGGTACATAATACCTACATAAAATTACGTATAATGCCTGCAGGGCTCTGTCCCTGGCCCTGTCTGAAAAAGGAGTAATACTGGTTGCCTCTACAAATTTATACATAGAGGAATGAAATTGAACAAACTGCTCATAAAAAGACCGGTCTCTTACCATACTAGGATGATACTCTACAATTACAAGTCCCGGAGTGCTTCTACCAACACGACTAGAAGATTGGATATATTCTGAAGTCTTAATAGGTTGTCCGACAACTAGCATAGCATTTAACCTAGAAACGTCCACACCAACGGATATCATGTTTGAAGCTACAAGGAAGTCATATGGTCTGTTCTGTAAATCAGATTTGTAAGAAATCAATAGACTATTCTGTATTGCCTCCCCAAGATTATTAGTGCTTTGTCTACTAGTCAATTCAAAATACCGATCATATCTGTCGCTGCCACTCTTAAGCGGATATTTATCTTTAAATTTCGTATTTTTTAAATACTGATAACGGTCCTGTACACTATCAACAATCCTTGAAAGAGCTGAGCCCAATTCTCTCAAAGTGTTAAAATATCCTGTCTCCGTCCAAAAAGAATCAATAACATCCTCCGAAAAACCCGCATCAATCAAATATCTGCTTGCAAACAACAATGCTCCCATAATTCTATTAAATGTCAATGCCCGTGATATCCCTGATGCCAAAATACCCATATATCTTCTTGAAGCCTTCTTCTCAGCATCTGAAAGACATGCAAAGAATGAATCATTAATACTCATGCCCTGTGGAGGAAACTGAGTATATCCCATTCCATACAAAGCTTTAATCTGTTCTTTGGCATTCTTAATTGTTGCGGTCGAAGCAATAATCTTTGGTTTTATATTTCCACGTGAACACAACTTAGTAATTGCTGCTTCATACAAACCGGTAATTGTACCCAGTGGACCAGATATCAAATGTAATTCATCCTGAATGATTAATTCTGGAGGGGCTTTCATATCTACTCCAAGCAGACATCCGGCTTCCTCTTTAAAAGCGACTTGAGCGAATTTATCTATCGTACCTATAATGAAGGACGGTTTTGTCACATATATGTCTTCATCTACCAAATGGATTGGTAGCCCTTGATGAAAGAGACACTCATCGTTGTGACAGCGAATATGCATCCTTTTCAGTTTTATGTCTGTACTATAATCTGCATCAAAAACCTGTGTATGACACCAAGGACATTTCTTCAGTTGAGCAGGAGATACTACATCTTTTGATTTTCCACGCAAATAATCGTCAGCATCAGAAATGGTGTTAGGAGTTAGAGATTCTCCTGCCCACAAACCTATTCCAAATTCTTTTCCTCCAAGACTATTTTCTCTTCTAACTTTTTCTGCTGCACAGATCATTGCAGCCGCACGCTCAAACTGCTGAAAAGAAAGAAGACGAAGCGTGTATCTCATAAAAACTGCTACACCGGCATCATTATCTTTTAACCTGATTCTCCTATAGAAAATAGTGAATGCTGCTATACCCAGATATGCCTCTGTTTTTCCACCACCCGTAGGAAACCAAAGTAAATCAACAAGTTTTCTGTCATCCCCTTCCGGATTAACAATTGAATCAAGTTCTAACAGAATAAATGCAAGCTGGAAAGGATACCATCTTATCTCAGTTTCATCACTAATACATTCCTTTCCACTCATACATATTCTCTGCTCAAGCATAGTCTGGTTAGCGTATTTGAATGCATCAAATACATTCTGATCCATCATCAAAGTTTTAGTTTTTTCAAGTCTTGAAAGTATCTCCTTGCACCTCTTTATATTGATACTCGCGGTAGACTTTAATTCTTCCCTTATATACTCTGCTTCTCTTTCCTGATTCTTAATCCATGTATCATAATCACTGACCAATTCAGAAATTATACGAATTATCTCGTTTTGATTAGCATTGGCCAAATATTTCATTGATAAATACTGCCTATCAATACAATCAGACGGTCTCATCTGCAATAAGTCATAATATGGTATAACCATGGTAAATACTTTTGTAATCTGCCCGGACTCATCCTTTTCCCAATCTACAGAAATCCCATGTCCAACTGCGAAACTCTGTACATCATGATAAAGTAATTCAAGCTCTTTAGTCTCATCATCATCTACAGTTATATTAGCATTATAAAGGGGCAAAAAATTGCCATTTCTTAATTCAGAAACAGATATTTTAGGTTGGAAATATGAATGCTGTGATAATTCTTGATACGTACTGTCCGCGGTTTCTGAAGTATTCATTAGTGTCACCGTTACATTAATATCACTTGTGTCCGAATGATCATAAACACTAACTTGTAATACCAAATCTTCATCAACCGAAGTTATAATCTTATGCTGCGAACATAATTTGTTAACATCAACAGTCGACGAATAACTTATTGGTATTCTTTTCCACTTATATTCTTCGAGCAATAAATATTTAGCAGATTCAATATTAACAACAAAACTTCTTACTCCTTTCGAAATGGCAAAAGTCATACCCATAGCTGAAGGATATCCACCGTTACCCAAAGAAAGAATTTCAGCATCTACAAAAGACTCTTCATCCTCTTCATCATTTTGAACAATCGATACTTTACGAGGATATAGTTTTCCAACAAGATAATAACTGATTGGTGATTCTTCTAGCACTTCATTTTCATCAAGAGGGCCTAAAATGTCCTCCTGGATTATATTTGTAATTATGTCTCTTGCATGATAATACTCATCATATCTCATAATTTCTATCCTTTAATCTTCATATACAGCCTGTGCAAGGCCTGAAAATGAAATATAATTCCAAATCCTATAAACTCCAATTTCCGGACAATATTCTCGTACTTTATTCTCGTAATCCGGAAGTTCTCTATTGGGTTGTCCAATATAAGTATATACTCCATCAACATATAACCCGATAAATTTACTTGGATAATTATTTCTGCTAATACTATTAAGATCATTACAAAAGGATTTTTTCATCCATCCAATTGTTATATCTCGAGCTACAATAGCATACGATTTCTCTTCTTCTGAATATACCAAAGATATCTCTTCATCAAGTTTTAACTGCTTTATAATACTCTGACTGTTTTCCATGTCCGGAATAACAAAGTTCTCTGGTCCTATATCCATTTTATCAGCGTTTTGACATATTTCTATAAATTCAAACCTATAGGTTTTTTTGCCGTATTTTTTCATTCTAAAATGACGATTATTTCTAGGCCTCGATCTAAAATACGGTAGGTCTGTATCAACTAACTTTAATGTTTCCTTCTTGGCTCTTGTCATAGCCACATAAAGAACTCTCGCTTCCTCAAAGTCATTCTTGGATTTCCTTAAAATATTCGCATCTAATAGTACATAATCATATTCCAATCCTTTTGACCTGTGTATATTAGAAACAACAAAATTCTCTTCTTTCTCACTATAAATCACATCGTCCAATTCATGAACTAAAAGCTTGTAAACTAACTGGTTCATCGGAATAACTTCCGAATTCATATGCTCTAGACTATGAATTGTATTCCAGCATTTTAAAGCTTCTTCCTCTTTTTTTTCGCTCTTCAAAAAAAGAGTACGTAAAATTTCCATGGTAATTGCATCATCAGTAAAACCACTAAATACTTCACCAATCCATTTAGGATATGCATCATGCAAACTATTGATCACACAATAATTCTGTATCCCTTTTTCTTTTAATCTTCTTGAAATATATCTTGTGTTTATATTAGAGCGCTCAAGTAAACAAACTTTATCATTATGATGTTCCCGTAAAAAGTTTTCTATATCATCAAGTTTTAGTTCAGTCAGTTCATTCGCATAATCACTGACAGCCCCATACAAACTATCTTCATTTCCTTCCAATATAGCTTCTCTTACAGGTAAAGCCTGAATCTTTATCTTCTCAGTTGAGCGGAAATTCTTTGCAATATCAAAGCTCAGAAGCTTTGTTTCTTCATCTACCCCAGCTATTAGTTTTTTATAAAATTCAGGAGAGGTTATCCGTACGTTAGCGGTATTTCTAATATTCTTATCATCCAAATAATCATAAATTGACTGGCAAGAATCTCCCAATAATAGATATGGTATATTATTGTATTTACAAGCATCAAGTAATTTCAATACAAAAAATGCTTTTGCATGATTTATATCTTGTATTTCATCTATAATAACATACTCCCACCCCATAATAATATCAGGGTGTTTTTCTAAGAGTTCCGCTCCATAAATCATACAATCATCATACATCATTCTTGAAAGAGAAAGGTCCATACGCTTCCAGTCTTCAAATACATCCGGCTTGTTTACCGCCTGTAATGCAGCATATGCTTTTTTATGAAATGTACTTATATCTACATTCAAGTATGCGGCATTGTCGTCTTTAAACACATTTTCTAATCTTGTTTTCAATTCCTTTACAACGGCTCTGGTAAAGGAAAAAACAACAATATTTTCAGGATTTAATCTTTCATTTTTAACAAGATACGAAATTCGTTGTATCAATGTATATGTTTTTCCTGTACCCGGTCCTGCATTAATAAGTATATTAATATGATATGGAGCATTGATTATTTTTTCCTGATCAACAATTTCAAATTGTGCTCCATAAACATTATCAAATCCGGTCTCTTTCTCTTCTTCTGTATGTTCTTCTTGCAGAACGTCCTTTTCTGAAAGTGGATATAAGGAATAGCGGTCTGTAATAGATCCACCATCTAATTTATCTTGCCAATAATTTGCTCTTTCAGGATTTCTTTTAATTCGACTATCAAAAGAATATAGCCTAACCAAAGTTCTACAAGCCTCGTTATATCCCCTAGACGCGGCTAATTCCATCAAGTTAAGAGCTTGTACAATATCTTTTCCGGTATTCTCACCATAAAAAAGATGAATGGCTAGATCATATTGTGCTGCAGGAATTCCACTTTCGGCAGCAGCGCGAAGATTTTCAAGAGACAAAGGGCTGCCTTTTTGGCACGCTTTTTCATACTCCAATGCATACGAAAGATATTGTGCATCCACGTTTTTCTTGGCAACGCAATAATCCAAAGCTTTACGCGCATCAATACTGCTGATCTCTTTATCCCCGAAAATCAAATATCTCAAAGCAAATTTATATGCTTCTTCAACTGAGTTCCATTTTCTCATAATCAATTCTCACTTGGATTTATTCCATATCTTCTCAATCTATATCTAAATTCACTTCTCCATCCACCGTTGCCCGGACGATGTGCCATCGCTTCTAAAACACGTGAATCACTATTTACTTCACTCTTAAATCCATACATTGATAAATATCTTATTTTAGATCTATACTCTTTAAACAATTCTCTAGTGAATACATATGCTTTTCCTTCGGCTCTTCCTCCAAATTCAGTAATTACATAATTATCAAAAGTTATTACTATAACCTTACCTGATCCTTTAGAAAACCACATGAGTTCCGTACTGGTAGCAGTGTCTCCATATTGAAGCCAAAATGCAGTTCTATAGGGATCCTCATTACCTATAAATCCTATTTTTATTATCATCAGCTTAGCCCATCTGTTGTACTTTTCCCACAGATTGGCGCTTTGCAATCGTTCCTTAAATAAGGCCCTATTTTTTGCATTCAAAGACTCAAAAGCATTATATATTTTCGAATACTCTTGAAGTTCTTGTATTGTAAAGACTCTGACAAAATTAACTATCAAATCAAATTTTTCTTCTAGTGATAGCTTAGTGAACGCATCATAAATATCATTTTCACCTATACGTTTATATGCTTTTGCAGAACAATTTAAGAAAAACTTTGCAAGACAAGTTTTCATTAATATAGTATCATCAATCAATCCAGTTTTATTAAGAACTGCTTTATACTCTTCTATTGTATCTGTATTCTTACATTTAGAGCAGATAGCATCCACCTTATCATTATGATTTAGCCAAAAAAGATTTGTTTTATCTATACCTTTACTTGATAAATATTCCTGGAATTTTGAATTATTCTCAATTCCATTTTTTAGGAATACTAATGCCTCTTGGTTATTCAAATAGTTTTGCCAGATACTAAATATCGTTTCCCAATCGCTTGGAGATGCATAACCATTTAAAAGAGTATAAATATTATCACATTTAACATTTAATGAATTTGTACACACATATCTTGCAAGGGCAGATATTTCTTCCTCCGATCTCTCTCTACCGAACCGGTTAACTTGTGAAGTTTTCAATAATACCAATGAATATATCAATTGTTTTAGCAGATCATCCAACTCACCATCCGGATCTACCATATAACGATTATGACCATTAAATATCTTTTCGATTCTCTCACATTCTGCAGCTAATAGTCGTGGAAAGTAAAACAACTTATCCATAGCAAATCCCCATCTTAATTACTTAGTATATCTGTAATCTCTTGAATCATTTCGTCTTCTCTAAGTCGAAACTTTATTTCTACACGTCTTGATGCCTGTAAATCAACTTTTCCATCTTCTGTATAAATCAATTCATAATATGATCTTCCATTTGCTGTAACAAGCGACCTGATCGTCTCCAACATATCGGGATCAAACATATTACTTTTCTCACCCAGACAATATTTTACAACGGCAGAGGCTCTTCTCTGTGATAAGTCAAGATTATGTAAATATGATCCTTGATTATCCGTGTGCCCTTCTATTATAACTTCAGCAACATACTCTTTTAGTTCATCACTTAGCAGAGTCTTAAAATACATAGGAAAGAATTCATTTAGGAATGCTTTCCCGGCTTGTTTCAAATCTGCTTTATTAACATCAAATAGAATACTGGAATCAAAAGAAATAGCTCCTGTTGACGAATCAATAACAATATTCATTTGTGAATCTTTAAACTCATCTTTTAATCTTGTGATGATTTCAGTTTTTATTCCTACAATTGAATCAAGTTTTTCTTGTTGCTGCTCAAGTTTTCCCTGCTGTCGCTCAAGCTCTCCCTGCTGCTGTTCAAGTATTTCTTGCTGTTTATTTATGGCTACTTTTTGTGCTTCTACCTCAGCTTCCTTTTGTCGAAGTATTTCCTCATACTCATTAATTGTTGCATTTCTCACTTCCAATTCGGCTTGTTTCTCTTCATAAGTGGATTTAGTCAAGCTAATCGAAAATGTAATTATTAATACAAACACCAAAAGCAATGCAGCCATCATATCTGAATATGATTGCCAAAAAGTCAATTCTTCAGGTTCTTTTGTTGCTTTTACCTTTCTTCGCATTTACTATTTCTCCTTAAAAGAAGTCTGCCGATACATTTCCCATTTATTTGCAATATCATGATGCAGCTTATCAGCATATTCCAAATACTGTTCCAATTTTTCTTGCAACATTCTAAAGCTATCTTCAATTTCTCCTGAAATACTATCATACGATAGCTTCGTTCTATTAGTTACTTTCTCCATCTCCTGAATAACACCCGCTAACCGCGAAGTAATATTGGTAAGATGATGGTCAAAAGTAATGAAAGTATCCTTAATCCTATCATGCATTTGGTCGCTTAGGGATTCCGCAGCAGTCCCCAATTTATCTGCAGCATTGGATAAGTCATCTATTGCCTTGACATCAATCTCGTTAACACTATCAATTTGATTTCCTATCTTGCTTATAATTTCCTCAGTCTGTTTAAGAGCACTAAGCATATCATTCTGCATTGTTATCTGTTTTTCAGTTATCTCGCTTAGTTTTTCGGTTTGACTTTGAACAATCTCGTTATTAAGATCACACTGAATATTTAAGCTCTCAAGATTCTTGTTTGCGGCATCTTGCATCTTTTCGACTTCCATTGTGTAGTTGGATACACTCTCGATAGCTTTTTGTACAAGACCATCTATATATGTCAGATCAACAGTTGTATTCTGAACTTTATTTAGTACATTCTGCATTTCCTCAAGTGATCTTTTCTGCCATTCATTTGTTTCTTTAATTACAGACTCTAAATCCTTGAAACTATTTCCTAATGCTTTATTCATATCTTGAATAAATGCATCTACCACTCGGGATAATTCATCGGCCTGATTCTTTTGAGTATTATTAGCAAACTGTTCAATAGATTGTCCCATCTTTTGAATTTCAGGCACAACAGTATCCACCATTGCCTTATTCAAATTGCTTGCTATATCTTGTCGCATATTATCTACAAGATTATTTGTTCCAAACAATGCTTGTTGCATTAATTCCAGATTTTTATTCATTCTATCTGCTTGTTCAGAATCCATCTTACTCTTTTTTATTGTTTCCTCAAGTTGCTTTTCAAGTAATTCCTCCATTCTCTTTTGATATTTTATCATCGAACTTTCCGTGCCATTGTCAGAAATTGGAACTACACATTGCCGGAAAACAGTTAGAAAACGATTTATATCATCATGGAAATCTTCCAATATATGCCGATAAAAAACATTAAACCCAATAGAATATATCAAGCCATATATTGAAGTATGAAATGCCACCTTAATACCATCCATTAATGGTTGTATATGGTTTGTTATATCAGATGAACTACCGGTCAGGTTAAATTTGTTCAAGCCAACTGATAAGCCTAAGAAGGTACCTAAAATTCCTAACCCGGTCATAGTTCCGGAAATTTGGTTCAAAAAGTGTGTTCTTATTGTCTTATCAATAATGGAATTATTAATATACGAATCAATGTCAAGATATGTACTATCAGAAGCTTTTAACATATCTTCAACATCCGCTTTGTATTCTTCAAGTGCAGCATCTAATAAGGGGTCATCAAAAGTAAGGCGGCCATCTCTGATCTGCCCCATAATGTCTTGCGCTTTACATCCTTCCTGCTTCAATGTCTGAATTTGTTCACTTATCTTTCTTATCTTCAAACTGATTTGCCGACCTGCTAACAAACTCTTTGAAGCATATAAGAAAATTATGAAGACTATAATGAAAAACCCGATTGAAATAAGGGTATTAATATCCATTTCAAAAACTTTTAAGCCTTCTTGTGTAAGTTTAAAAAACAAACCAACAATAAGACCGAAAGCAAAAATGCCCCATATCCACATCAAAATATTAGTAATTTTTTTGCTTTGAATAGTTTCTTTCATCTTATGTCCATCTCCGGTTCAAAAATATAGTAGTGAATACTCATTCGTTCTAATTTTTCAATATCTTCCTTCATTTCCGAATAGAATCTTTTGCAAATAGGGCATGCCATTAAATAGATTCCTTTTTGGCTTTCATTTACAATAGTTCTGACAGAAACTTTTTTTAGTTCATGTCCATTATAACATTTCATATCATTTGATAGTGGTCTTAATATAATACTATCAACATTGATTCGTTCCTGACTAAAGTCCAAAGAATCATAGACGGATTCCTTAGGTCTACTTAGGTATGACTTTAAATATTTATTTTTCTTCAATACTCTATATTTAGCTTTATCATATAACTCATCAAACGTTCTTAGAAATGATTCATCAAAACTTTTAGTTTCATACAGTTCTTTCAATGTTAGATACTTGTCCATAGCTTAACCCTTATTCTTATTATTGAGAGGTTTGAATCACAAAGATTTATTCCTCATGTATGATTTTTCCAATATTATCCACTATGAATTCTTGTGCTTTTTTATTATATGTAACATAATAAAACTCTTCATTACGAAAGCCTACAGTTTTTTCTGCTTTTATACCTAACTCTATCCCTTTATCAGTAGGAATTGTTACTTTTTTACTTAATTCAGTGTCTTCTTTATCAAATAAAAAACCGTTTTCCCTAAGCCAATTCATAAAGGGCTTGGTGGTCAGCTTTTTATGTCTTTCCAGATCAACCGAACCGTTTAATTGATTCAAAAAATTAGTAAGCGATTTATCGCCGGTATATTGATATCCTTTTATTGCCTCAATTGGAAAGTCAATTTTCGCATCATCCTTAGCCGCTCGTGGCTTACTTCCAATATATCCATCATTCTTCTTGACTTTATCCAGTACTTCTTTTACAAAAAACATACACCTAATAACATTAGGATTATTCATAACAGAATCATCATCTGCAGGCATATTGTTTATGGGATTATGTCCTTCTGTAATTCGCTGTAAGTATAATATTGCTGTTTCTAATCTTTTTGTATCTATCACATCCATAATACAACTTCCTCCTCAAGATATTTCTTTAGTTTCTTAAGTTTTGATTCCGTTATAAACTCCGAATAATGCAATCCCTCATAAGTAGAGTGAAGAACCGGATATCTTTCTTTTGTCTTCAAGATAAAATGCTGTGATATAAGCCACTCTATAATGGCTTGTACAGTATCATATGGCATTTCACTTAGTTCACGGAATTCCGGCAGCTGGCCAAGATTGTTTTTAACAATCTTTTCACTCTCGGTACCATTTAAAAAATCTGTAAGTACCTTTATGTTATAAAATCTGTTTCTGCTTATATTTTGTAAAGCCTTCAATACAGTATATATGACATCATTGAGCTCCCACTCTGCAAACATTACTGGCTTTAGTTCAGCTTTTATAATATCTACATAATCGTCAGCCAGATCCTTATTTACGATAGATTTATTATCATTATTCTGTACTGTATCATTCTTGGGCTTTTCTTTTTTAATATAAACAGGTTTCTCTTCAATGTTATCGTTTTCATCCCACTCATAATGCATCATATCATAATAATACCGTTTTCCCATTGACTTATCACAGCCGGTACCGTTTTCTTTATAATTGGTGCATCCCAGAAAATAGCCGTGTTTTTTGCTATGCTTTACGATCAAATATCCATCCCGACATTTTTCACATTTTTGAATAGGCATTTTCCCGCCGTTTATATCATTAGTCATAAACCCACATACTTCAGGTTCATTGGAACATATATACAATCTGAGTCCATACGATTTTTTATACTTAAGTTGCATAGGATAGCCGCACATGGGACATGCCTTTTTAGGAGTGCTGAATTGATAATTCTCGTTCCACTCTCCTTCCAGACGGACATTTTTATACTCTTTCTTGATCTCTATCAGAAATTCAGAAGGATTCTGCTCCGGAGCAACCATAAACACACGGTTCTTTGTTCTTGTCATGGCTACATAGAACAATCTTCTTTCTTCCGCATAGTCTATAGAACGGTCTCCCTTAATAACAAAAGACAATACCGGATCATCCTCAATCTTTGACGGGAAACCATAGATTTCATTTTTACCATTTACTATGATTACATCATCATATCCCAATCCCTTTGAAGAATGTGCTGTCATAAATGTAATGTCGAGTTTGGGATACTTGACACTTTTTATCTTATCCCCGCGCTTCTGGTATTCAAATAAACCGGAACGTTCCAATAAGTCACCATCAAAATTAAACCTTCCAAGTAAAAGAATAGACCCGGGTTCCTTTTTCTCAGCTTTTTTAAACTCCAACATCTGCTTGATGGCAATCTCAACTGCATGAGCCATTGCATAATTGGCTCCGCTCCTTCTGTCTCCATCTTTCGCTTTAGCTTTACTGTCATAAGTATAGATAATAACAGGATCGTCAATTCTTTTAGGAGAAATCAGGTGTTTGGGAATCTGTTCTTTATTCTTCTGGATAAAATTACCTGCTATGTCTATAACATCCTGGGAATTACGGTATGTCTTGACTATTTTAAGCATCTTGGCATATCCCATTTTCTCAGCGAACTTGGTGAACAGTGTTATATCTGAACCGCTAAATGCATATATAGACTGCCAGTCATCACCTACTGCTATAATCTTGGCATCGGTAACTTCCGACAAGGCTTTCGTCAGATCAAAACGCTGTCTTGAAATATCCTGATACTCATCTACGATAATATACTTGAAATTAAGCTTCTGCTTCATCTCCTTAACTTCATTAAGTATCCTCGCTGACTCATTGATCATATCTTCAAAATCAACGGCTTTATTTTCCTTAAGCCAACGTTCATATTCCAGATAACAATCTGCGCATATATCCAGAAACAATCTGCTACGTACGTTCGGAGTCATATGATACATACGGTTGAAATCATCCAGCTTGTAATCATTTACCTTAAAATTCGATATAAACCTGCAAATAAGGCTGACCAGCTTTCTAATGTATCTGTTCTCCTCGCCGGCAACAAGCATTTCCATTACTTCTTTATTGGAACGTGGTCTTAATTCAAATTCTTTTTCCTCTAACTTTTCCTTAAGATGAGTTAATAACGGTCTTCTGTCAGTATATGATGAAAACGTATATATAAGAGTAGTATTGTGTTGTCTATGCAGTAATACTTTGTCATTAACTGCTTTCTTATATCTTTCAATCTCCTGAGGGCTGAATCTGTCATTCTCACCTGATTCGGTAATTCCAAAATGTTCGATATAAGCTACTTTCCCA
>JAEEGL016391482.1_pt1 | contig 26166 bp, 27 predicted proteins | sample 9134231 | NCBI WGS metagenome assembly JAEEGL01 (sample SAMN16246548, study PRJNA631951) | gut metagenome | biome: gut microbiome; feature: rumen; material: fiber-attached | host: Bos | place: Iran: Karaj | collected 2018-10
CCGGTTCAGACAGAATGATCGTTTCGGCATACGGCGGCGAAAACGGTGTGACGCTCGTATCGGTTTTCGACAATCTGGGCAAAGGAGCCTCGGGCGCCGCGATTCAGAATCTTAACATAATAACCGGAGCGGATGAGACGGCGGGTCTTGTCCTCTAAAGAAAGGAAAGCAGATGAAACATACTGAAGGCGGCGTGTGCGCCGCACTCGGATTCAGCGCAAATGGCATACACTGCGGTATACGAAAAAACAAAACAAAGCGTGACCTGTCGCTCATTCTAAGCGATGTGGCCGCGTCCGCCGCGGGAGTTTACACTACCAATCTTGTAAAGGGTGCTCCCCTGCTCGTCACGCGTTCACACGTCGAAGGCGGGAAAATAAGAGCCGTTATATGCAACAGCGGAAACGCAAACACATGCAACGCAAACGGCAAAGAGGTCGCACTTGAGACCTGCCGTGAGCTCGCGGCGCGGCTGGACGCCCCTGTCGGCGAGATAGCCGTCGCGTCGACAGGCGTGATCGGCCTTCCGTTAAGCCCCGATCCCATTGTGCATGGAATGGACGAACTTATTTCAGGCCTCAGAAAAGACAGCGTCGGAAGTTCGCTCGCTGCCGAAGGAATAATGACGACCGATACAAAGAAAAAGGAAACCGCGGTCGAGTTTATCGCCGGTGGAAAAGTGTGCCGGATAGGCGGCATCGCCAAAGGCAGCGGTATGATTCATCCGAACATGGCGACTATGCTCGTTTTCATAACGTCGGACGTTTCGATTTCTCCCGAGGCTCTTCAGAAGGCGCTGTCAGGCTGTGTATCCGACACTTTCAACATGATAAGCGTAGACGGAGACACGTCGACAAACGACATGGTGCTCGTCCTTGCAAACGGAATGGCCGGAAACGCCGAGATAACAGGAGAAAGCGATGATTTCGAAGCGTTCAGGGAAGCGCTTTTCGACGTGATGTCCCGGCTCTGCCGCATGATCGCCGCGGACGGCGAGGGCGCCTCGCGTCTACTCGAATGCCGCGTTCACGGTGCAAAAGACAAGGAAACCGCTCGTCTGGCGGCAAAGAGCGTCATTTCATCTTCACTTCTCAAGGCGGCGATGTTCGGAGCGGACGCAAACTGGGGCCGTGTCCTCTGCGCAATTGGATACAGCGGCGCTGACATCGACGTTTCATCTGTCGGAATAGCTTTTGAAAGCAGGGCAGGAAGAATCGACGTGTGCAAAAACGGGCTCGGTGTCGCCTTTTCGGAAGATGAAGCTAAAAAGATACTCCTCGAATCCGAGATAATCATCGACGTTTCGCTTGGACGTGGCAAAGGGAATGCCATCGCCTGGGGTTGTGATCTTACATACGACTACGTCCGAATTAACGGAGACTATCGAACTTGAACAGCAAGCACATATTCGCACCGTTCTTCGGCAAAACCATTGCTGTTAAATATGGCGGCGCAGCAATGAAGAACGAAAAAATCAAAAAAGCCGTCATGGAGGACATTGTCCGACTCTCACGCGGCGGAGCGCGCGTTGTCCTGATTCACGGAGGCGGGCCCGAGATTTCCTTGCTATCCGCCCGTCTCGGAATCGAACCGGCTTTTATCGACGGTCTCAGAGTTACCGACCGCGAGACGCTCGATGTAGTTCTCATGGTTCTCGCAGGAAAGGTCAACAAGGAACTCGTTAACATAATCGAATCGCTCGGCGCTAAATGCGCCGGCGTCTCGGGGGTCGACGGTAATATCATCACGGCGTCATGTGCCGACGAACGCCTCGGTTTCGTTGGAAATGTTGAAAGCGCTGATCCGTCCCTGATATCCGTCCTGCTTGAAAACGGTTTCATACCGGTGATCAGTTCGGTTGCGCGGGGAACCGACGGCACACTATACAATGTTAACGGAGACACCGCGGCGGCATATATTGCCGGCGTGATAAGCGCCGATGCGCTTATTCTCATGACCGACGCGCCCGGCGTGCTGACGGATAAAGATGACCCTTCGACGCTCGTAAAGGAACTGTCAGCGGAAGGAGCTCGTGAAATGATAGAAAGCGGGACAGCGTCCGACGGCATGATACCCAAACTCAGATGCTGTATAAAAGCCGTTGAACTCGGTGTAGGACAGGTTTCCGTCATTGACGGCAAAGAACCGGGAGCGCTTCTCAGGGCCTGCTCGCCCGAAGGATGCGGAACGCGCGTGTACCGATGAGGAGCAATATGACAATCACTGAAAGAGATAAAAAATATGTCGCCGGGACATATGCACGCTTCCCTGTTGAAATCGTATCGGGAAAGGGTTCTCTTCTGACAGATTCCGGCGGTAAACAGTATATAGATATGGGCAGCGGCATTGCGGTGTCCTCGTTCGGCGCTGCAGACGACGTGTGGATTGCAGCCGTAACCGCGCAGCTTTCAAAGATACAGCACACTTCAAATCTGTATTACAGCGAGCCGTGCTCGGCGCTTGCGGAGCGTCTCTGTCTACGTACAGGATTGAAAAAAGTTTTTTTTTCAAATTCCGGTGCCGAAGCAAACGAATGCGCGATAAAGGCAGCAAGAAAATATTCCGCCGAAAAGAAAGGCGAAACCTGCAATACCGTCATTACGCTTGAAAACAGCTTTCACGGGCGCACGCTAACCACGCTCGCCGCGACCGGTCAGGAAAAGTTTCACCGGCTTTTCCGTCCGCTTACACCAGGATTCGTCCATGTTAAGGCAGGGGATACGGAAGCGTTTATGAACGCCGCCCGCGATTCTTCTCCAGCGGCGGTCATGATTGAGTGCATTCAGGGTGAAGGCGGCGTCGTACCGCTTGACCGCGGATACGCCTCCCTCATTGGAAGAATATGCGATGCAAACGATATTCCGCTCATAATAGATGAAGTTCAGGCCGGAAACGGCAGAACAGGAACGCTATACTCATACATGCAGTTCGGGCTGAAACCCGACATAGTGTCAACAGCTAAGGGTCTCGGAGGAGGTCTTCCTCTTGGCGCGACAGTTCTCGGGGAGAAAATGAAAGATGTTTTCTGCCCCGGTGACAACGGCTCGACTTTTGGCGGCAACCCCGTCTGCTGCGCCGGGGCGATCTCGGTTCTAGATCGGATCGATGAATCACTTATGCTGGAAGTAACTGAAAAAGGAAAATACATCGTCTCAGAGCTCTCCGGCGCCCCCGGGGTTAAATCGGTGACGGGAATGGGTCTTATGCTCGGCGTCGAAACCGAAAAACCGGTTTCGGAGATAGTTTCCGAATGCATACGAAACGGCGTTCTCTGCCTCACGGCGAAAACGAAACTTCGCCTGCTTCCCGCGCTGAACATACCTGAAAAGCTTCTTAAAGAAGCGGTTTCTGTAATAAAAGCGGCGTGCGGAGCCTGAAAAATCCGCAATAAAAATCCACCCGCAAAGCGGGTGGTATTTCATTTTCGGGCATAGCCCTAAACAATACTGGCGGGCGCACAAGTGCGCACTAAATTGGCCTGCCAGCCATGCAACTGTTACTTACTACCCATAAATGGGTCCCGTGGGTCAAAAAACGATAGCTGATCACTTTCTTTTTTTAATTGATCCGCTATATATTCTTTTATCGCATTTGTGTTTTTCCCCACGGTATCTACGTAATATCCCTTGCACCATAATTCGCGATTTCGGTACGCAAATTTCATGTTCCCCCACTTTTGGAATATTTGCAGCGCACTCTTTCCTTTGAGATACCCCATAAACCCCGAAACGCTCATTTTGGGCGGGATACTTACCAGCATATGTATATGGTCCGGGCATACTTCTCCCTCGATTATTTCTACTCCTTTCCATTGGCATAATTGTCTCAGTATCTCTCTTATTTCCAGCCTTTTTTCTTCGAAAAATACTTTTCGTCTGTACTTTGGCGCAAACACTATATGGTACTTGCAATTCCATTTCGTATGTGCTAAACTATTTGTGTCTATGATTTCCTTTTTCATAGATATATCCTCCGATTGTGTTTTTGTTTGACTGGCAGGTCAGACTTATTATACCACAATCGGAGGATTGTTCCTCACCGGTTAACCTCTTTTGAACCAGGCGACTATCGCGTGGTTTTCAATTTACAAAAAAGCGGCAGTGCTTTCGCATCTGCCGCTTTTACTTTGACTGTTTATTTCAGAATCGCTGGGTTGCCATAGTCCTCTATGGCTTTTTCGATACACTCTCCAAGAGAATTTCCAACCTGAATCATGGGATAGCAGTCGTAGTGTCCCCTGTCGCCGTGATCGCGACCTCCGAAATACCAGACTGTGTCGAAATAATAGTTTTTCGACGACTTTTCGGCGTAGGCGATCTTTACGGCGTTCATCGCCTCATAGTTGTCGTTCGACGCTTTTATACCGGCATCCGCAACCGACATGCCGTTCTTCGGCATATAAGCAGCGAATTTCTCCTCGAATTTTTTGATCAGCTTGTCAAAAAGGCCTATGTAACCGGATATGAAGTTTTCCTGTGCGTCAGTTCCGCCATGAACCCAGCAGAAGGAGATGATTTCGGGTTTGAGTCCTTTTCCGGTCATTTCCTCAAGCGATTCCTCGACAAAACTGAACAGCTGAGTGACGAGGTTTTTCGAGTCGTTCATTCTGTCGGGATTGAAGCGGTTTCTAATATTCGCGCCGCTTGTCGCGCATTTTATGATATAGAACGTTTCGCCCGGATATTTCTCGGTCAGATACTCGGCAATGCCCATTTCGGGCCCGAACGGGAGGCCCCATTCTTCTTTGTACACAACATTGCAAGCTCCCATTCCGAAACGGACGGGTTCAAACTCCGAGTTACCGCAGGTGTCCTGATCTGGATCAAGGGCGTTGTTGCTATACCTGATAAGAATGTTCGGATAGCCCTCGTCGGCTTTTGCGAGACGCTCTGCCGGATATGATTCCTTATAAGTATCGTTTGTCTCAAAAAAGTTTCTGTATGTGTATCCTACGGCATTTGACTGTCCCGAAAGAATGATCACTTTTGCAACGTCGTCCGGAATCCCAGCCGGCGGTTCGGTCGTCGAAATGTCCGACAAAGATGACGGAACCGTGTCAACAGGTTTTTTTCCGTCTCCGCATGCACAGAGCGCCGCGAGACAGACCGCAGCAAGAATCAGAGAAATAATCTTTTTCATTTTTTCCACCATTATCAACTTAGTATTTCCTGTTTACCGTAATCTTCAACCGCAGCCGCGACACATTCGCCGAATGCGTTGCCGAGCTGAATCATCGGATAACAGTCGAAATGTCCCGTTTCACCGCGGTCAACGTCCGACCTGAATGACGATGTATCCACAAAGTACCGTTTCGATGATTTGTCGGCATACTCTTTTTTAGCGCTGTTCATAGCTGACCAGTTGCCCCACGCCGAAAAAGGACGTATTCCGGCATCGGCAACCGACATACCGTTAGGAGGCATGTATTCGGCAAAATCGGACGCGAACTTGCTGAGAAGCAAATCAAACGTTTCGATATAATAAACGTATTTTTCCTGACAGTCGGACTCTCCCTGCATCCAGCAGAATGAAATTATCTCCGGTTTCAGTCCCTGTGCCTTGAGATCGCCAAGGGCCGAACCGACAAAACTGACCATCTGCGCGTACAGATCATCCGTGCGGTCGGGATTCCATCGCCATGAAAGGTTTGCGCCGCTCGTCGCACATTTTATAATATAGAACTTATCTCCGGGGTATCTGTCCGAAAGATATTCGGCGATACCAACCTCGGGTCCAAGCGGTTCTCCCCACTCTTCACGGTAGTAACCAGGATTGGGATTTTTTGCGCCCATCCCTATCCTGACCGGCTCGAAGGTATCGTTTCCGCAGGTGCCCTGATTTGCGTCAAGCGGGTTGTTGCTGTATCTGATAAGAATATCGGGATACCCGGCGTCGGCCTTTTCGACACGGTCATTCAGGTTAAACCGGCTGTAATAGTAATCCGCCGTGTCGAAAAAGTTACGGTACGAATACCCGACCGCGTTGGACTGACCGGATATTATGATAACTTTTGCGATGTTGTCCGGCATTGTCACGGGCGGTACACCGGTTTCCGCCGGTTCGTCTGTTAATGTCGTTTCCACGGGCTTGACACTCTGCGTACAAGCACCGAAAGAAACAATGCAGACAATTGCAAGGACAATGCTTGTGATTTTTCTCATGAAGTTATGTCTTAACCTCCGGATTGCCGTAATCTTCGATTGCCTTCTCGATGCACTCGCCGAAGGCATTGCCGAGCTGGATCATAGGATAACAGTCATAATGATATCTGTCCTGGTGGTCGCGTCCGGCGAAGAACCACACCGTGTCGAACCAGTATCTCTTCGAAGATTTGTCGGCGTATTTCTGCTTGGCAGCGTTCATCGCCTCATAGTTTGGCCATACCGCCTTTATGCCGGCGTCCGCGACGACCATTCCATTCGGAGGCATATATTCGGCAAGTTCGGTGGAGATCTTCTTTACCAGTTTGTCGAAAGTCAGCGTATAAAGCGTTATGTAGTTTTCCTGTGCGTCGCTTTCGCCCTGCATCCAGCAGAATGTAAGAATTTCCGGTTTGAGTCCTTTTTCCTTAAGTCCGGCAAGCTGTTCGCCGACAAACTGTATCATTTGCTTTGGAAGATCCCCGGAATCAGGGTTCCAGCGGTTCTTGAGATTGGTACCGCTCGTCGCGCATTTGATAATATAGAACGTATCGTCGGGATATTTTTCGGTCAGATACTCGGCGATGCCCATTTCAGGGCCGAAGGGGAGACCCCATTCCTCCTGATATCCGGAGTTACGTGCTCCCATTCCGAACTTCACGGGTTCGAACTCATCGTTTGAGCATGTGTCCTGCGCGGGGTCGTACGGGTTGTTGCTGTATCTGATAAGGATGTTTGGATATCCCTCGTCCGCCTTGGCAAGGCGTTCATCGGAATAAGATTCCTTATAAGTGTCGTGAAGTGTGAAGAAATTTCTGTATGTGTATCCAACCGCGTTGGACTGGCCGGCTATGATTATTACCTTCGCGACGTTGTCCGGCATAGTCACTGGCGGAGCTTCTGTCTCCGTCGGAACGTCCGTCACGGTAGTATTACCCGGATTACCGCTAGGAGTACATGCGCAAAACGCCGCAAGCATAACGGCGACAAGAATAAGCGCGATTATTTTTTTCATATAAGAATACCTCTTTCTGTCATATTGACTGTATGATTATAGCAGATAAACACCGGATAATCAATAGCCAAGAGCACGGATACGGACATATTTTCTGAAAACATGTCGATTTCCGTGCAAAAACCGGCTGAGGCGGGGATGCCCTGACCTCAGCCGGTTTTCTGTCCTTATGCAAGCAAGTATGGGGGAGTTTTACTGCTCTTCTGTAACTCTCTGTCTCATCGCAGCGAAGCATTCGGCGCAGAATACAGGGCGCCCCTCCTTCGGCTCGAACGGAACGTGCGCTTCCCTGCCGCACTTTGAGCACGTGACGGTATAGATTTCACGGCGTTTAGGGTTCTCTTTTTTGATCTTACGGCATTCCCGGCACCTTTTCGGTGTGTTCTGAAGACCTTTTTCAGCGAAAAAAGCCTGCTCGTCTGCGGTAAATGTAAACTCTTTTCCGCAGTCGACGCATCTGATTGTGATGTCCTCGTACATTGACGATTCCTTTCTTTTGCTCTGTTTTGTTTTTTTATTTTTCCCTTTAAGAGGGATAGAGTCATTAATGAATTTTCTGTCTGCGGTAAATTTCGCGAAGCTTGTCTTTTGCGCGTCTCAGCGCATTGTCAACTGACTTCGTGCCTATTCCGAGTTCTTCCGCAATTTCTGCGTAAGAAAGGCCATCTGCACGCGACAGTAAGACATTCTTTTCAAGCGTGCTCAACGCGGTGAGATCAAGTATGGCAAAATTGGGAAGTCCGGTGGTTCCCGCGTCAGGCTCGCTCGAATATCCGGCCCGAGACTCGCGGCGCGAAGCCGCGGATTTTTTTCTCTGTTCGGAAATGCAGGCGTTCTTTACGCAGATCTTGGCGTACAGCCCGAAAGTCAGTCCGCGTCCCTCCTCAAATGTCAGATACGCACGATGAAGAGCGAGGGAGGCGATCTGATACATATCTCCGGTGCTCTGTCCCGTTCTTCCGGCGTAAGCCACAGCGGATGATCTCAGAAGCGGCTCATATTCGGTCATTATTTCGTCAAAGTTCTTGTCCATTGACTGCCACCGTGGTTATGATATCACAAAAGAAAGGAAAAGTCAACAATTTGTTAACTCGTCATATGCGTTCAAGGCGAATCGTATTATTTTCTCCCGGCTTGTTGCTCACAGAGCCGCCGACTAGAATAACGTTGTCACCCTTCTTCAAGCCGAGAACACGCGCAGTGTTTTTCAGCGCCGAGTAGAAAATAATCTCAGACGACGGATATTCTTCTGTCAGAACAGGAATAACTCCCCATGAAAGCGCAAGCTTGCGCCACTCGCGAAGGTCCGTCGTTAGTCCGACTATGTCGGCCACGGGGCGGAAGCGTGAGACCATCCGCACGGTCATCCCGGAAAGCGAACAGACGGCAATCGCCTTAGCGCCCGTCGCAAGCGCCATATTGCAGGCTGAATGGGAGATAGCGTCGATATTGTTTTCAATGCGGAAATACGTGTCGTGAAACTGTTTGCTGTAATCGACATGTTTTTCGGTCTCCTCGCATATCTCGGCCATGACCTCAACAGTACGTACGGGATATTTGCCTGAGGCGGACTCGCCTGAGAGCATTACTGCCGAAGTCCCGTCGTAAACCGCGTTCGCAACGTCTGATATCTCGGCGCGGGTCGGGCGCGGGTTGTTTATCATGGACTCAAGCATCTCGGTCGCTGTTATAACACGCTTGCCGAGCATGCGGCATACGGTTATCAGCTGTTTCTGACGCGCCGGAACCTGCTTGAAAGGTATCTCAACGCCAAGATCTCCGCGGGCGACCATGACACCGCTGCAAATCTCGCATATTTCATATATGTTGTCAACTCCGGACTGGTTTTCGATCTTGGCAATTATGTCGATCCCTGCGCCGCCGTTTGTGTCGAGAAAATCTCTTATATCCTTAACATTTTCCCGTGATGAAACAAACGACGCGGCAACGTAGTCAACCTCATTTTCTATACCGAAAAGAATGTCTTTTTTGTCCTGCTCCGAAAGAAAAACCTGATGAAGGACCTTTCCCGGAAACGACATCGCTTTCCTGTCTGAAATCACGCCTCCGACGATAACGGTACAGTTTATGTCGTGCCCGGTTATTCCGTCGACACGAAACTGGACAAGACCGTCGTTCACGTATATCGTGTCTCCGGAGTCGAGTTCGTCGCAAAGGGATTTGTATGAAACCGAAACGCGGTTTTCATCGCCTTCTATGTCATCTACGGTGAAAACAAAGCTGTCCCCATCCTTCAGAGATATCTTTTTTCCGGCAAATGTGCCGATGCGGTATTCCGGCCCTTTGGTGTCAAGCATTATGGCGACGGGCAGACCGAGCTCATCCCTGATTTTTTTCAGCCGATCCATGACTGTTCTGTGCCATTCATGCGTACCATGTGAGAAATTGAACCGGGCAACGTTCATCCCGGCACAGCAGAGCGCCCTCAGCGTCTCCTCCGATTCGCTCGCAGGACCTATTGTACATATAATCTTTGTTTTCCTCATAACAATATCGCCTTTCCGCCGCGGCACAATAAACCACGGAACTCGACATTTTAATTATAGCATTTTGCTCCGCAAAAGTAAATGATCCATAACAAAAAAGCGTCTTCTTTATAAAAAAGTGCTTTACAAACCGCCTAAACCGTGGTAAAATATGCGTACAAAAATTCGGAAAGAGGTGAGCGGTATGGATCCGGACGGTTACCACCGATGCACAGTTTTTCATATACCGCCCGCCGGTCTGTTTTCTGACGTCTGATTATCCGGACGTCGGTTATTTCGGATTTGACGCGCGGGTCGCCTTATGGCGGAAACGCGCTTTTTTTGCGCGAAACTCACAACGGAGGACGCAAAAAATGGATCACAACACCACGCTGGACATCGAAGAGGCGCTCCGGCTCATCGATGAAAAGAAATACTCGGAGCTCAAAAAACTGCTTCTCGAAGCGGAACCCGCCGACGTCGCCGAGCTTTACGACGAGCTCCCAGAGGAGCTTTACGCCGTAATTTTCCGTCTGCTCCCGAAAGAGCCGGCAGCCGACGTATTTGTCGAGCTCGATCCGGACAAACAGCAGCTTCTCATAAACTCATTCACGGATAAGGAACTCAAAAATATCCTTGACGAGCTGTATATGGACGATACTGTCGATATCATCGAGGAAATGCCGGCAAACGTCGTGACGAGAATTCTCGCGAACACACGCCCGGACGACAGAGCGGCGATAAACCGTCTTCTCGAATATCCCGAAGACAGCGCCGGCTCGATAATGACAGTCGAGTACGTAAATCTGCGCAAGACGATGACAGTCCGCGAAGCATTCGAACACATACGAAAAGTGGGCCTCGATTCCGAAACCGTATATACCTGCTACGTGACTGAGAACAGGATACTTATTGGCGTCGTATCGGTCAAAACGATGTTGCTTTCGGATCCGGACGCTATCATCGGCGACATAATGGAAACCAACGTTATTTCCGCCATGACGACGGACGACCAGTCGGAAGTCGCAGATCTCATCCAGCGTTACGATTTTCTTGCCGTCCCGGTTGTGGACGGAGAAGGTCGTCTCGTCGGTATCGTGACGATCGACGACGCAATCGACGTCATCCGAGAAGAAGACGACGAGGACATCGCAAAGATGGCCGCCGTCACGCCGGACAGCAAACCGTATGTCAAGACGTCTGCGGCGCGCATCTGGCTTAATCGCATCCCGTGGCTGCTTCTTCTCATGATCTCGGCGACTTTTACCGGGATAATCATTTCATCATTCGAAGACGCGCTCGGCAAAATGGTCGTCCTGACAGCGTTCATACCCATGCTTATGGATACCGGCGGCAATGCCGGCGCACAGGCTTCCGTCACAATAATCCGCGGCATCTCGCTCGGAGAGATAGGTTTCGGCGATATTCTGCGCGTCGTGTGGAAAGAATTTCGCGTTTCCATCATGTGCGGTATCACGCTCGCCGTCGCGACATTCGGTAAAGTCATGCTTGTAGACCGGCTAATAATGGGAAACCCTGACGTTAGCGTGTTTGTTGCATTTGTTGTCAGCGCGACGCTTGCCCTGACAGTCGTGGCCGCCAAACTTATCGGATGTTCACTTCCGCTGCTTGCAAAAAAACTCGGATTCGACCCTGCAGTAATGGCCTCGCCGTTCATTACGACGATTGTCGACGCTGTATCGCTTTTACTTTATTTCCTGCTTGCAACTTCGCTTCTCGGACTGTAAAAACCAAAAAACCGCTTGACAAAAAACACTCGCCGTGGTATAATACGTGCCGCGGTTGAGAAATGCGCCCTTAGCTCAGCGGATAGAGTACTCGGCTACGAACCGATTGGTCGGAGGTTCGAATCCTCTAGGGCGCGCCACCTGAGAAAAGACTTTTGTCCGGAAGACAAAAGTCTTTTCTTTGAAGAATGAGTCCCGCCAATGCGGAGTATTATCTGAAAACTGACGGAGCAAAGCATGAAATATCAGGACATAAACGCCGAAGCGATCGATCGCTGGGTCGATGAAGGATGGGAATGGGGCAAGCCGATTTCTCACGAAATCTATGAAGAAGCGCTTAATGGCAAATGGGACGTTTATCTCACGCCGACGAAACCGGTTCCTCACAGCTGGCTGGGGAACTTAAAAAGCAAAAAAATCCTCGGGCTTGCCAGCGGTGGCGGACAGCAGATGCCGGTATTCGCCGCTCTCGGAGCCGAATGCACCGTTTTCGACTACTCCCTGAGACAGCTTGAAAGCGAGAAGACTGTTGCCGACAGAGAAGGCTACAAAATCCGTATCGTGCGGGGTGACATGACGGAACCGCTGCCGTTCGGCGACTGCGAGTTCGACATTGTGTTTCATCCGGTCTCGAACTGTTATATCGAAAAAGTTCAGCCAGTGTGGGATGAATGCTACCGTGTGCTTAAGCCGGGCGGATACCTCATCTCAGGAACTGACCACTACATAAACTATATCGTTGATGACGATGAGAAAGAAATAATAAATTCCCTTCCCTTCAATCCGCTTTTAAACCACGAACAAATGAAGCAGCTTAAGGACACCGACAGCGGTGTGCAGTTTTCTCACACGCTTGAAGAGCAGATAGGCGGACAGCTTAAAGCAGGCTTCCGTCTGCTCGATCTTTATGAAGACACAAACGGTGAGGGCCGCCTGCACGAGCTCGGCATTCCGACATTTATTGCGATGCTTTCAGTGAAAAAGACCGTAAAATGAAAAAAACGCTTGTTTATATTCACGGCAGAGGCGGGAACCCCAAAGGGGCCGATCAGTATTCGCATCTTTTTACCGGGTATGAGATAATCGGATTTGATTACAAATCGGCGGCCCCGTGGGAAGCGAAGATTGAATTTCCGGAATACTTCACGAAATTATATAAAAAGCGCGGCAGCCTGACCGTCCTGGCGGAAAGCATCGGAGCATATTTCGCCGTGGAATCGGGGATCGGGCGGTTCACTGAAAAAGCATTTTTCATATCACCTGTAGTTTATATGGAACGTCTTATCGGAAGAATGATGTCACATGACAGGATATCGGAGGACGAACTCAGGGAAAAGGGTGAAATCGTTACGCAGGACGGCATTCTTTCGTGGAAATATCTTTCATACGTGAAAAACCGCCCGATTGAATGGAACGTGCCGACGGACATTCTTTACGGCGAATGCGACAGACTGATTCCAAAAAATGATATTGATGAATTCACTGCGCGTTGCGGCGCAAGCCTGACCGTCATGAAAGGCGGAGAGCACTGGTTTCACACAGAAAAGCAGATGAGCTTTCTCGAAAGTTGGCTCGCCGTTTCACTGCAACACGACAAGGCATTCAAGGAGGACCGGCAATGGAAGCAGATAATTTAATTATACGCCTTGAAAGACCGGATGATTTTCTTGAGGTCGAGCGTCTTGTCAGAGATTCGTTCTGGAACATATACCGTCCAGGATGTCTCGAGCATTACGTCATTCATGTGCTCAGAGATGACCCTGCTTTTGTCCCGGAGCTCGATTTCGTCATGGAAAAGGACGGCGTGATAATCGGGCAGAACATGTTTATGAGAACCGTGATAATCTCCGATGACGGGAAAGACATTCCCGTGCTCACCATGGGGCCTATTTGCATCGCTCCGGAACTTAAGCGAAAAGGATACGGCAAAAAACTGCTCGACTTCTCTCTCGAAAGGGCCGCCGCGCTCGGGTTCGGTGCCGTTCTGTTCGAGGGCAACATTGATTTCTACGGCAAAAGCGGTTTCAACTACGCATACAAGTTCGGAATTAGATATCACGATCTTCCGGAAGACGCCGATTCCTCTTTCTTCTTGGGCCGCGAGCTCGTTCCGGGATACCTTGGTGGAATAACCGGAGTCTATCAGACCCCACTTGGTTATTACGTTTCAGAGTCCGACGCGGAGGAATTTGACAGTCAGTTCCCTTATAAGGAAAAACTTAGACTCCCTGGTCAGATTTTCTGACTGCGCAAGAAGGATATGACGATGACGTTTAAGCTTTTTTTACAGGCTCTTGCAAAATTTACCGCTGGACTTGCCGCTTTAGCGCTGCTAATATTTCTGCCCGCCGGAACTTTAAGTTATCCGTACGGTTGGCTTCTTATATGCCTGCTTTTTGTTCCTATGTTCGCCGCAGGGATAGTTATGATGATACGCAATCCGGAACTTCTCAAAAAGCGCCTGAACGCAAAAGAAAAAGAAAGCGAACAGAAGATCGTTATATTGCTGAGCGGTATTATGTTTCTGGCGGCTTTTATCATCGCCGGTCTCAATTTCCGTTTTGGATGGATTATAATGCCGCTCTGGTCTGTAATAGCAGGCACCGTAGTTTTCGTCGCCGCCTATCTTATGTATGCCGAGGTGCTGAGAGAAAACGCATATCTGTCGCGTGTGATCGAGGTTCAGAAGAATCAGAAAGTAATTGATACCGGTCTTTACGGAATTGTACGCCATCCGATGTACTGTTCAACCGTGTTTCTGTTCATTTCGATGGGCTTTGTCCTCGGCTCTCCGGTTTCTGTGGCAATTCTTCTTCTGTATATTCCGATCATCGTTCTTCGAATTAAAAACGAAGAACAGGTACTTGAAGCAGAACTAGAAGGATATGCTGATTACAAAAAGAGAGTGAAATACAGGCTCATCCCATTTATCTGGTGACAGAAACCCCGCGTCCAGTCAATTTGACCGGATGCGGGGTGCTTTTTTTATGCTTTTTTGAATCTTATTACGTTCCAGGAATGTTTTTTCAGGATAGAAACGGCTCGTGTACACTCGAAACGTGTATCGTCCGTTTCTGACGGAATTACATTTTCCGGTTCATCTGCGGTGTTAACCGCTTTCAGGTCATCATGATAAAGGACCGTATGTCCCGCCGGAACGTATCCCGCAAAGTCAGTGAGATCTGCCTCAAATTCTATATCATCCGTCAGCGACCGGTTTACGGCGAAAACTGTCAGCGTTTCCGCTTCGGCGTTAAAAACTCCTATGGCCTCGACGTACGGGATCCCTTTTCTCTTTTCGGAATCGTAGGTATCGCATTCTACCGCCGGAGAGAGCACTTTTCCCCTTCCCATGGCGGAGGCATGCATAAACGGCCAGAATATTGTCTGCGCCCAGGCTCTCCCGCCTGTCTCGGTCATTATTGGCGCGATTACATTCACAAGTTGTGCAAGACACGCAATCTTGACTCGATCGCAATGTTTAAGAAGAGTTATAAGCAGACATCCGACAACAAGCGCATCCTCAAACGTATAAATATCCTCCAGTATCGGCGGAGCGATCTGCCATGGCGCGATGGTTCTGTCTTTCCCGCGGCTGTGATACCATACATTCCATTCATCGAATGACAGATACATGGTTTTAGAAGATCTCTTCACCGTCTTCACATAATCGCAGACGGATATTACCGACTTGATAAATCCGTCCATATCAAGTGAGCATCCAAGATACGAGGCAGTATCTCCCGAAGCGTTTCCAAAATATTCGTGAAGAGAAATATAATCCACGTATTCATAAGTGTGTTTCAGAACGGCGGCTTCCCATTCCCCGAAGGTCGGCATTGCCGGCCCGCTGCTTCCGCAGGCGACAAGCTCGATCGATGGATCTATCCATTTCATGAGTTTCGCCGCCTCACAGGCGATCCGCCCGTACTCGTCAGCGGTTTTTGCGCCCATCTGCCAAGGGCCGTCCATTTCGTTTCCAAGACACCAGGTTTTTATTCCGAACGGCGTTTCAAATCCGTTTTTTCGTCTCAGGTCGCTATAATACGTTCCTCCCGGAAAATTGCAGTATTCAACAAGATTTTTAGCATCCTCTGGGCCTCGAGTTCCGAGATTGACAGCCATCATTACTTCAGAACCCGCGCGTTTCGCCCATTCCTGAAATTCATCGATGCCGACCTCATTAGTCTCGATGGACTTCCACGCCGGTTCAGCCCTGCGAGGCCTTTTTGATTTTTCTCCTGTCCCGTCTTCCCAGTAATATCCAGAAACAAAATTTCCTCCGGGGTAACGCACTATCGGCACGTTGAGCTTTTTCACAAGCTTAAGAACGTCACGTCGAAACCCCATGTCGTCAGCACTCTCATGATCGGGTCCGTATATACCGCCGTAAACTGCTCGACCGATATGTTCTATAAACGATCCGAAAAGTCTGTTATCTGTATTGCCGACCGTAAAGTCCCTGTTTAATCTGATTCTTGATTTCATGCTGTCACCTTTTTGTTAAAAAGTACATGCGAATTATATCACATAGCCGGAGTAATTTCAACGGTTGAAAGTCAAAATAGGCAAAAAAAAAACAGATAATCATATAAAACACAAATCCGAACCAGTCCTGGGTAAAGATAAGGCTACCTGAACGGTTCGGATTATTACTGTTTGGTGACCCGTACGGGAATCGAACCCATGATTTCAGCGTGAGAGGCTAACGTCTTAACCGCTTGACCAACGGGCCACTGACTTATATATTATACTACAGACGGAACGGTTTGTCAATACCCCTGGCTGCTGAAAAATAATTATAAGACAAAAAAATTGATGTGCCTGCCGGACACCGGATGCGACGCACCGGCAGGATAACTTACGGAAAAAATCTATAGCGTTTATTATTTCTGCCGGCTCAGTATGAAAGCAGGAAATTTCCTATCCTGCGCGCTATCCGCTCGGCTCCGGCATCGTTCGGGTGTATGCCGTCGGGCATGAACCTGCTTCGGCTATCATCTGTGAACGGCTGAAAACCCACCGCAGCATATAAGTCTATCACAGGAAGGCTGTAATATACGGCGACTTCGCGGATGACCTCGACAAAGGAACCCAGGTTTCCAAACCTGTATGTGGAGCCGTCGCGGCCGTTCAGTTCGTCTATACTGTGCGGAGGAGTGCATACCGCTATAACCGAGTCCGGGAACAAATCGAGCACGGTCCGGTACAGCGTGTGACATGCGCCATAAAATGTATCCGGCTCACGGTTTTCAAAGATTCCGATCGGAATCGTTCCGTATCCGAAATCGTTCGTCCCTCCGAAAATCACAACCGCATCTGCTTCGCGGTCCATACTCAACGCCCTGTGGCAGAAATCAATGCGTACCCGGGGTTCGTCACCCTCCGACATCTGATATACATAACGCGATCCGCTGACCCCGTATGCCCGCGCCTCAGCAAGCCCATAAAGTTTTTTCATAACCTGAGTATAAGAATGCTCAAAATCGGAAGTGCCGATTCCGAATGTTATACTGTCGCCGAGAAAGTTTATCTTTTTCCCTTTAAGTATCATTTTTATTGTCCTTCCCCGCGCAAATCTTTCTGATAACGGCGTCGGCTATGATATAAACCGCTACCATAAGCAAAACTCCTGCAAGCGCATCTATCGCATAATGCTGCTTTATGAACATCGTCGAGAGAATGCACCCGACGCCCATTACTACGGATATAATACGCATAGCGACGGTAATACGGTTTTCCCAGCCGAACAGTTTTATGCCGAGCAGCACCTCAAGACATCCCATCGTACAGTGAAGCGAAGGGAAACAGTTCAGAGCCGTCGCGTCCGCTTTGTATTGAAAACTTATGAAATAATCGAACAGATCGGAAATGCTCTTAACGTCACCGAGTGCCAGATCCATGGGATATCCCGTCGGTCTTATCATCTGGACCTGATATATCAGAAAACAAACACAACAGATTATGTTGGCCGCAACGTATGATGAAACAAGAGTCCAGTATTTGCGCTTATCTCTGAACGACAGAAGCCAGAGCAGAATCTCCGGCACAAAATAATAGGCAAAATAGAATGGATAAAAATACTTGCAGAACGGTATCATATCGTCTATTGCCATATGAAACTGATGTACCTCGACCGGAATACCGGCAATCGCGAAATACAGCGCGGCTTTAATTAGATAAAGCCCTATCGCGACCAAAAGATATAATAAATGGCTTCTGCGGAACCAGCCCGCCTTTGTTTCGGACATAGCAATCAATGCTCCTTCGGGTTTTCAAATAATGCATCAGGGACAATAATCAACGGCAAAAAGTTCTCCGGCGTCTGCCGGAGAACTTCAGCGTTTTTATCCGTACCTTGCTTCGATAAGCGGCCGGTCCCAGAAGATCACTCCTCCGAGTTTGCCGGCGAGCGAGTCGGCGTCTTTCCGGAATCCGTCAAGATATACGGCTTCTTTTTTTCTCGAACGCCTACCTCGGCCGGAGAAAACGTTCTTTTCCGCGTATGCGTCATAACTGATCCGAAAATCCGTCTCGTCCTCGTGAGGGAAAAAACTTACGGAAACGTCATATTTTATGTTTCCATCTTCGCTTGTCGCTGTGAAGACGACCGAAACCCCGTTTCTCTGAACGCCGTTGAAGACACAGTCAGCGGCAAAATACTGTTTGTATACTTCGATAACTTTCATATGAGTTCCCTGTTTCTTTTTATGAGTCGCAAACATCAGGCCACATAGAATCATCCAATACATGTGAGCCGGATCGTCATTCACCCTTCATCGGAAGACTTCGGATTATTCAGATTAACAACTGAAATGTGCGTTGACGGTTCACTTCCGTCAAATATCGTGAAGTTGTTCCCTTTCGGATGGCTTTCCATTCCCGGTTCGCTCCAGTGTTCTTCCTCATAATCGTATTTCAGCTCACCTGCCGTACCGCCCTCGAGCCTGAGGCCGGCCGCAAGGTAAAGCCCGCGTCTGTGGGTCGAATCGCAAACCATGAAAGCGGCGTAGGATCCCTGAACATCGACGACTCCGACATCACGTTCTATCATAAGACAGCTTTCGCTGAATTCCGCATAGAAAAGAATGCCGTTTTCGCGTTCTCCGCTCTCATTGACGAACAGACTACCGTCTCCGGTGATCGTAAGACTTCCGCCGTAGTAAAAGCCCCACATAAGGATACCGCCGAGATGATTCTCGCCTTCAAGGCGAATGGTGAAGCCGTTGCCCATAAGATTGACGTTAAGGACTCTGTCCGCACCGTCAAAACCGGAAAGCGTGAGCACGTTATTCTCTCTATCATAAACCGCGCCTTCCATTTCCGCGCAGTCCACATCGCCGTATGCCTTTCCAGCCCACAGGTATTCCATTTCGCTCTCATATCCCTCGAAACGGACAAATTCCTCATCGAGCACGCCGTAATCCTGAAACTCGACGTACCCGTTCGGTTCAAGATTGGGCAGAATCGGAAAACCTGTGCCGAGGGATCCGAAGCTGTCGCCGAAAAACTCGGATATAAGGTCCGTGCCGAAAGCCGAGGAGGCAACCGTCAGAACGGTCACCACCCCGAGAACGGGCGCGAGAAACATTTTTTTCAGAAGTTCATGAGCCGTGAGCTTTTTTCTCTCAGCCGTGGCACTGGCTTTCTGCGCCGAGCGGCCGAGCGAAACATCGTCATATTCCGGTGCGGATGTTACACCGTTATATTCAGGCGCAGGTGGTGCGTATTCTTCTGGTATTTCTGAGAGCCGGTAGTAATCCCGGGCCATTATTTACTGTGAACGTCAACCTGCGGGAACGGCACCTCGACCCCGACCGAGCGCATAGCGACCCACAGGTCGTGATTGAGTGTGCGTGCGCCACGATAAATGTCACTTTCGTCGACTTCTACGGCGAAACGAAGCACAACTGCTGAGTCGGCAAGCTCATTGACGCCGAGATACAACGGCGGCTTTTTCATAAGATCAGGATGCTTGTCGTATATTTCCTGCATAAGACGCGGAATCTCTTTTTCGAGTTTCTCAATGTCAGTCTCATAAGGAATCCCTATATCACTTATGCTACGTGACGCGTTGTCGGAGCGGTTGAGTATATTTTTCATTGAAGAGTTGTTGATAATCTTTATGTTGCCGCCCGGATCGGTAATGCAGGTAGTGCGGATACCTATTTCAGAAACAGTTCCGCGGAATCCCTCGACTTCGACAATATCGCCTACGTTATACTGATTCTCAAAGAGCATGAACGCTCCGGTCACGACGTCGGCAATCAGCGATTCGGCCGAGAAGCCGACTACAAGTGCAAGAATTCCAACGCTCGCGAACACCGTTGATACGTTTACGCCTATAATCGTGAGTCCCCAGCAGACGATCACTATGAAAGCAATGTATTTGAGAATGCTCGACGTGATCGAAAGAAGCGTCTTGGCGTGGTGATTTTTCGGCTTGGGCAGCTTAAGCAGAACGACAAGGAGCGTTTCAACGGCAATCACCGCAAGCGCCATTATGACGATCTTGGCGATCTTCTCGAAGGTTATGCTGACGTTGTTGCCGAATGAGGCAAAGTTGAATAGCTTTGTGAGAAATCCTAGAGGGATTAGAATCACAAGCGCCGCTATGCATACGATGAACCGTATCCATACCCTTTTATCTACGTTTTTCATGTATTTGTTTCCTTTCGGTTAGGGAATCTATTATTTGCATCCTGGCTTTCAGGCGGATTGAGTCCGGAAGGTCCACGTGACCCCTGTCCGGCACTTCCTCGTAGTAAACGTCAAGGCCCTTTTCTTTCATAAGCGACACGAGCCGTCTCGAATGACTGTCTATTCCGACCTCGCGGTCTTCGGTACAGTGATAAATGATATATCCTGCGTCTTTCGGAAGTCTGTCAACATTATGCAACGGAGATCCGGTCGCTAGCGCCTCGTCAAGCGTTTCAGCTTCAACGTCGCAGTATGCCGAATAGATCGTTCGCGGCAGATCTGGTCGCTCGCCGAAATGATAGACCAGATCACACACGGGGCAGTTCGCGGCACAGGTCACCGGATGCCTACGTGTCCTGAACATAAACGCGAGCGCCTGCTGACCTCCCATCGAGCCGCCGACCGAGGCGATCGGAATATCGTTTGGAAGCCCTAGCATCCCGGTTAGAGTGTCAAGCACGTCGTCTGTAAATCTTGCCGTCGCGGCGTTCATCCATGCCCAGGGATTGTGATACGGAGCAACGCAAAGAATTCCATGACCGGCATAGAAGATCCCGCTCTCGGTTTCCTCCGAAAACATCATCGAAAAACCTAGACCGCCGAATTCCACTACGACCCCTTTTACCGGCTTCTTAAGTATTTTCCTGTTTGAATAGGCAAAAAGATCGATATTTGACGGTGTGATTACTTTCTTCACGGCGCACCTCCGGATGCTTTATATTATTATACCATTATGCAACGTGGCTGTCAATACACGGAAACAGCAAAAATTAAATATGTCCGTGTTTACATTTTCGCCTGCACGTGGTATAATATCAAAGCAAACAGCGGCCCGCGCTGGCCGCAATTTAAAGCCAGAAAGGAATTTAAAATGTATAATTTTCCTATTGGAGCAATGCTCGATTCCTTCAGACTTCCTGCAAAGGAAGCGATTGAAACCGCCGCAGGCATCGGCGTCAGCGGCATTCAGATGTATTCCACGTACGGGGAATATGCCCCGGAGAATATGACATCCGAAAAAAAACGCGGACTGCTTGAAATAATGAACGCAAACGGCCTTGTTTTCTCCGCGCTGTGCGGCGACCTCGGACGCGGTTTCGGCAACAGGGAGCTTAACCCCGGGCTGATAGAAAAATCAAAACGCATTCTCGACCTCGCAAAAGAGCTCGGCACAGACATCGTCACTACACATATAGGCGTCGTCCCGTCCGATCCGGAAAATGAAAGATATAAAATCATGCAGGAGGCGTGCTTCGAGCTTGCTTCCTATGCCGACAGCATAGGTTCACATTTCGCAATAGAAACGGGACCCGAAAAATCCGATACACTTTGCGCCTTCCTAGACACTCTCGGCTCGACTGGCGTTGCCGTGAACCTTGACCCCGCCAATCTTGTTATGGTGACGGGCGACGATCCGGTGCACGCAGTATACAACCTCAGAAAATATATTGTTCACACCCACGCGAAAGACGGGCGCATGCTCAGGATAAGCAATCCCGAGGAAGTTTACAGCGTCGTTCCTCAGCCGGAGGATTTCCAGGAGAATGAATATATGTCCGAAGTCCCGCTCGGAAACGGCATGGTCAATTTCCCGGTTTACCTGAGAGCGCTTGAGGACATCGGATACCGCGGATTCCTGACAATCGAGCGCGAAGTGGGCGAAAACCCTGCGGCGGACATAAGTCTCGCCGCCGATTTCCTCAGAAAAACGATAGCGGAAAACTGAAATGAGGGTACTCGCGATAGGCGCACATCCCGATGACGTCGAGATCGCCTGCTCCGGTACGCTCGCCAAATGCGCCGCCCGGGGCGATAAAGTCATTGTCTGCCACGTCTCGACGGGCGACCTCGGTCACGTTGTGATTCCGCCGGACGAACTCAGACTTATCCGCGCGGAGGAAGCGAAAAGAGCCGGCGCCCTTGCCGGAATCGAGGTTATATCCGCCGGTTTCGGTGATCTCGACATTTTCGACGGATGCAAGGAATCGCGCGACAGGATCGTCGAGGTGATTCAATATGCCGACCCGGACTTCATTATAACTCACAATCCTGATGACTATATGCCGGATCATACGGCCGTATCGCGGCTCGTTTTTGACGCAAGCTTCGCCGCGACACTGCCAAATTACAAAACACATGCCTGCCGGCCGGCAAAGCTCGTTCCGATATACTATATGGACACCCTCGCCGGAGTGAATTTCGTTCCAATTGAATTTGTTGACATTTCCGATTTTATAGATCTGAAAATTAAAATGCTTGAATGTCATAAAAGCCAGCTTGTCTGGATGAAAGATCACGACGGAATCGATTTTGCCGATATGGTTCGGACATGCTCACGCTACCGCGGATACCAGTGCGGAGCGGAGTACGCCGAGGGCTTTCGAATGTGTAACGTTTATCTGAAAGGGACCACTAAGCGTCTGCTTCCGTGATCAATGTGAAACAATGGACTTTAATTCAACTGTAAAAGGCAGCCTCCTCGAGGGCTTTTACCCCGCAGAATGGGATTTCGAAAAGATCGACCGCTGCTGCGCGGTCGAACCGGATCACGCTCTAGACAGGCAGCCCTTCTGGAACAGGGATTTCGAGCCGGTGATGTGTGAAAATCTCGCGGAATTCGACGTCAAAATGGGTCATGAGATCGCGAATGAGATCAAAAAAGCCGCCGACATCGGGAGAAAGATCGTTTTTATCCTGCCGGTCGGACCGATGGGCATGTATAAATGGGCAGTATATTTTCTCCGCGAGTGGAAAGTTTCATGCTCTCACGTCTGGTGCTTCAACATGGACGAGTGGTCGGACGCCGACGGCAACACCATAACCGGCGAGGCGTCATTCCAGAACGATATGGAAAAAGCTTTCTACGATCCTCTCGGAGAGCTTTCCGTTCCGGAATCGCACCGCAATTTCGCCACCCGTGAAAATCTCCCAACATACCCCGCAAAAATACAAAAGCTGAGGGATGAAGGAGCAAAGCTCGTGCTCGTTTACGGGATCGGACGTATGTGCCACATCGCGTTCTGGGAGCCTCAGATCGGAGCCGAGTTCAGCTCGGACGAGGAATGGAGAAAACAGCCATACCGTATTGCTGTTAAACTGCATCCGCTGACGATCGAGCAGAACGCACTGACTAGCTTCCGTTCGCGCACATCGCTCGTCCCGTGCAGAGCCAACTCCGTTGGACCAGCCCTGCTCTTCTCCGCCGATTACGCGATCGGCGGCGCGGACGGCGTTCTGTCAAGGGGCATGCAGTGGCAGGGCATGAGTTTTCTGATGACGTTGCGTTACGGGCCGACAAGACACGTGACGTCAAGCTTCATTCCGACCCTCCCCGGAAAGCTCTTCTTTATGAAAGAACTCGCAGGTCCGCTCTGCCCAGATGTAAACTGAATAATGCAACTCAAAAGGGATGCGCGCGCGTCCCTTTGATTTATCCTTATCCCGCCGGCGTTCCCCACTCCTGCTGGGGATATTGCGCCCCGACCACAGCGACATAGACAAAAAGCGCAACAAGCAACAGAGCGCCGATTACCGCGAAAACAATAAGCAGTTTCCCGATCTTCTTCCCGCCGAAGCATTTTCGATTTATTGCCCTTTTGACAAGAGCAAAAACCGGAACGAGAAATATTCCTGGCATAATGAAAAGCAGGTATGCTTTGCCGGCAGTGCTCATGTTTCCAAAAATCGTGAATCTGGTGTAACTATCCGGTCCGAGTTTTCCAAGAAAAAATGGAATGAAAAACGATAAAGCGGAAAACGCAGCATTAATAAACGGCATAGCCGTAAACAAGCCGTTGTCGATGCCTGCCGACTCTGATGATCCAGCGTTTTTGACGTCCTTCTTCTCAATTATATAGCACAGAAGCATAGACAACACCGAAGATAAAAAAATGAAAAATGACACGAGGGGTATGTTCAGCTTTCCCGTTTCATAGGTCAAAAGCCACATTACAAAAAGCAGTGCGAATCCCGCAATGGCAAAAAACGGATACAGCACAATATACTTGTAAACGTTCACTTTTTCTCTGCCGAGCGAGTCCCTCATGGATATAGCATCAATTGCTTTGAGGACGTAAAACGTCACCAAAGTCGGTATAAACGCAATCAGCAATGAAGGAATAGCCGAGATAGTCGACGGTTCGAGTGTTTTCATATCATTTCTCCTGTTTAGATAAATAGAATTCTGAATCTGCCACCGCTTTCAGCGGTTTTTTCATAACTAAGAGACGAAGATTGTTAAATGCAAATATCCCTGAGAATATCGTTGATTTCAGGAGGCATGAGAGTTCCGTAATAGCCGTTGCACCATGGTTCTTCAAGACCTTCCATGCCTTGGAAATATTCGTCGAGGGAATAAAGATACTGTTCGAATTTTCCCTGACTGTCTATCTTGTTGCCATCAAGATCAACAGCGGGATAGAAAGTGCTGCACCAAAGCGTCAGCGATCCGTATGTTTCATATTGATCGGGATTTGTCCGGTAATATGTCGGATAATTAACAAGAGCAAACAGAACGTCATCTCCCGATATGACTTTATTTGACATTATTAGTTCATAGTTCTTTATTGCTTCATTGCTTTCGGCAAGTACCTTGGAAGCGGGTATTTTATGAAATTGACTATCCTTTCGGGCGGCGGTCCTGGATAGACATATAATGATTTCCTCGCCGACCTTTGGAACGTATGAATGCTCAGTAGCATCCTCTGAATACTGCCCTCTTGTACCAGGATATCTTACGCCAAAATATCTTATCTGCTTTCCGCTTTCGTCGTAATACCACGGAGAACCGAAATTCACGGCAAGTTCTTTTCCAACAAGTTCATTGGCGTCAAACGGCATATCACTGTCATACCCCGGTGCGTCTATAAAACCTGTTACCGTCACGCGAGCCATTGTAAATCCGCTCCGTCCGGAATAAACCTCAGCACTGCCGTCCTCAAAGGTCTCCCGGTGACTGTGGATCGCTGAAATGGATGCAAGATCAGTTACTATTACTTTCATATATATGCTGTTTATCTCTTTGGAAACCTCACCGAATTCGCGAGAACCCATATAACCGCTATAATCAGACGCGCATGACCCCAATATGGCATAACAACCATTCCCGGAATGAACTGATATCAGTTTTTCGGCATTCGGGCTGATTTCATCATATCCGATGATTTGCACGTCCTTGTATCCGAGATATTCGGTTTTGATTACTGATCCCCTCTTTCTGAAATCGACTATTGTTTCTGATACAGAACCGTTATCACCGGAAGAGACAGGTGCGTGTTGAATTAATCTTCCACACGAAACTATGAAAAGCATTGAGAGCATAAGCGCTATCAAACGTACATTCTTCATTTCAGAGACCCCCATTTTAAAGCCGGGATTAATACCCAATACTTATCGGTTTAGGATACTGTTATTTGGATCAATATAACCTGCATATACGTATTTCTGCCAGTATTTCTATTCCTTCATCTTCACAAGCTTTCTCAATAATATATACGAATGAGTATATCAAAATCCGACAGGCCTTTTAAAAAATTTTTTCGTTTCCAACAAAAAGAACGAAAGACATCACATAATTGATCTTTTCTGACGTGATTTTATTTTGAACGAACTGATAGCAAGCAGGACGTAATTTTATGTCATCTGCATTATATCACAGGCAAGCATGGCTGTCAATACACGAAGTTGGAAAATAACAAAAGCCCGCACTTACGTGCGGGCTGGCTCCCCGAGCAGGGCTCGAACCTGCAACCCTCCGGTTAACAGCCGGATGCTCTGCCATTGAGCTATCGAGGAATTTACCCCCGTTTTCGCGGGGGATTTTGTGTTGGCCATAACCTATCTTTCCGGGCGGTTGCCCGCCAAGTATTTTCGGCACAGCAGAGCTTAACTACCGTGTTCGGAATGGGAACGGGTGGACCCTCTGTGTTAAAAAGACCAACTGGGTGTCGGCGAGGACCTATTTTTCCAGGCGGTTGCCCGCCAAGTATTTTGGGCTGAACAGAGCTTAACTACCGTGTTCGAAATGGGAACGGGTGGACCCTCTGCGAGAAACACACCGACTGAAGAGTGAAGAGTTA